>Ga0307377_10001133_pt1 | contig 34932 bp, 55 predicted proteins | sample TR3MG_FD_202535 | JGI IMG/M metagenome (GOLD analysis project Ga0307377, IMG submission 202535) | Soil microbial communities from Risofladan, Vaasa, Finland - TR-3 | ecosystem: Environmental > Terrestrial > Soil > Coastal area > Acid sulfate soil | place: Finland: Risofladan, Vaasa | collected... | reverse complement strand
AAGATCTGATTCCGATAATTTCCCAGTTTATAGCGGCCTTAGTTGAATCGGATGGAGAGTTTTCATCAGAAACGCTTAAAGAGCTTAGTAAGAGTATGCCTGGTTTTGCAGCTAAACTATCTATTAGTGATTTTATCAAGTTTGCGAGTACAACCTCTGATGAGGCTCTGAAGTCTTTGATAGCTGACTTACAGAAGATGCTGGATGACAGGGGGAACGTAAATGTCTGAAGAGGATATCCAAGCGTTCGACGAACTGGTTCCTAAGGCAGCCAAGATCCACATGTTTACCTGGTGCGTCAAGCGACAGATGCCCTTGTTCACTCTCCACCTGCATGGCCGGGAGTGCTGTCAATGCAGGCACTTCATCGGGAACGACGGGATATGCGACCCGCTATGAACGAGAAGCTTTTTCGGGCTGGGCTGGCCATGGGCCTGAATATGGGAGGACAAGGGCAGGAGCTCCTCAGGAGGATCGAGGCCTTCAAGAAGGAGTTGGAAGAGGAGCTCGGCATCGAGGTCAAAGTCACCATTACCATTAACATTCTAGGGAGGCTAGAAGATGTCTAATTTTATACCTCTGCCTTTGGCGTGGATCGAGCAGAGAAACGCCGAGAACTGGGTTATTGAGAACTCGAAACTCATAGAGAACCTCAGGAAGGCTTCGAGAACGGTTGCTGAGGTCTTCAAATTCCTGAGAGGTCATGGATACGCCAACAACCTGAGCATAAGGAAGGCCCTGAAGAACGGTGAGCAGTGTGGTGTCTTGCACCGGACGGCGAAGTATCCGGTTCATCATGCGAAGATAGAGGTGACCGACTTCGGCCTGGAGCTATACACGGTGATGCTCTTAGGGGGAATGCAGGAGGGAAAGTGAAGCCATGAACAGGCCGAGTCGTGACATGAGTTTTGAAGCTGTCTGGGACCGTATGCGGAAGAGGTGGAAGGAGATCAGGGACAGGCATTTTTCGCATAAGAAGGGAACCGAGGGGAGGGGCCGAAGAAAATGAGGGTTGACATTCCAAGGGGAAAAGTCAATGGGGGGAAATGAGTAAAATGAGCAGCTGCATAATCCTGTATGAGCAAGAAGATATCCCCAATCATCCTCCAAACTGCCCCAGCTGTGGCCGATGGCTTAAATGGGAGGGGTGGGAGAAAGGCTATTCCTGTAAGTGTGATGGGGTCATCAACATCCGGGGCTCCGGTGAGACCGAGGGCGAGTATGATGACGATGAGTACGCGATGCGAGTCTGCAAGAAGCCTGAGGGTTGGAAGACTGAATGGGGGACCTGGCTCAGTGATAGGGTAGACATTCTCGATAACAATGTCAAGGAGGATGTAAAATGAGTGACTTGGAGAAGGTCTTGGTCAAGCTGGTTCAGCGGCTGGAGAAGGTGGGCCGCCAGCAAGAGATTGGGGTTTTAATGATGCATCTCATGGTCCTCCAGCTGGACGGCGAGGTTGAGATCTCGAACGAAACCATGCGCCTCTACACGGAGGCATTGAAAGGCACCGCTAAGAGCGTGGACGCCTTCCAAAAACACGTCATGGAGCGATACTTCACTTGAGCGATCGTAGTGGCGAGCTGAAGGAGATCGAGGAGATCAAGTCCATCCCCCGCTCAGTCCTGTACGAGATGATAAGAGAGGCGAGGAACCCCCGGGACGGGAGGCTAATGGCCTCCTTCTTCCTCCTCGCGAACCGATGCAGCGAGGGCCTCGCCGTCGGGCCCGACGACGTCTCCAAGGAGGTGTCGGTGGAGATCCTCGACGGGGAGCTCACCGAAATGGCCGACCAGCTTGGCAGACTGAGAACGGAAGTCGACGTCGGGAGAAGCCTCGGCAGAGACGTCTCCAGCGCCCAGGAGCAGCTCGGCAGACTCTTCGACGAATACCAGGAGATGAACGAGCTCAAGAAGAGGTTCTACACCCCAGGGCAGGCCCTGGACGCAGCAGATGAGATAGTCAAGAAATACCCACAAACCCTCGTCTACGTTGTGAAGCTCCTAACCCTCAAGAGGAAGAAGAGGGTCCCCAGGAACATCCCCATCCCCGTGATCGACCCCCTCGCCCCACTCTTCGTGGACGCCGTCGAGAAGATGGAGGACCGGCTTTTCCCCATCTCGAGGAAGAGGACGTGGGTCCTATTCACGAGGGCGGGGATCTACGACTTCTACAAGGAAAAGGATGAAATGGTACCAAAATCTCCTCTGAGACATGCAAGACTTACAGAGGTGAGTAACGCGATGAACCCATTGCAGATCAATAGATTCGCAGGGTGGAAAATTTCTGGGACAGGAGATCATTATATTCACATGAGGTGGAGCGACTATGTCCCCGCTTTAGTCAAGGTGGCGAGGGCGGCGCCCCCCCTAGAGGTCTAAAATAAGTGCCCCATCAATCCGGGGCCACGATGCCCACGGAGGTGTTCCCTCTGTGGCTCCAGTCAGGTACTCCCTCACTTCGTTCTCAGCAGCGGATGGGTCCGGCTTTAGGCGGGTCCGTCCCGGTTCATGGAGATACCGCTCCCGGGGCGGATCCCTTTACCTGCCGGATTCCCTCCTCTTGGGCTGGTATTGCCTCAGGACGCTGACGACGTCGTCGACGTCGGCTTTTGTCTCGGATAGTCGGGATATTCTGAGGGCCTCCCTGACGTCTCGGTTCCTCAGGGTTCCCCACACCTGCTCGGCGATGTAGGTTCCTAGCTGGATGTCGACATCCTCGCGCTCTAGCAGTCGAATGCATACGTCGGTGAACTGGGGCCGGGTGTACTCCTTGAAGTGCAGTGTCTCGAACCGGCTCACCACCTCGCGGGGTAGGGCTTCGATCCTGTTGGCCGCCGCGAAGACTATGGTGTCCAGGGTCTCCTCGCGCCGGCGGCCGTAAAGGGTCTCGATGACGCGGCCGGTCTCACACAGGCTTAGGAGCGGGGCGAGATCCTTGGAGGGCAGCTTGTCGACCTCGTCGATGAGCAGATACCGCGGCTTAGACTCGATCAGATAATCGCTTAGTCCGGCGCGGCTCATCCGTGAGCCTAGTATGTAGCCCGACGCGGGCAGCCGCTCGAGGCACAGGAGGAAAAGGGTCTTAGCTGACGCCGGTGGTCCCACGAGGAGCCAGTGGACCCGGGCCTCGAGCTCTAGGGCCCTCTGCATCACAGACTTAACGTCGTCGTAGCCGATCACGACCGAGAACAGATCCTCGGGGATCCCCTCGGCCTCAGGTGTGTAGTCCAGTACACGATCCTGGTCGAATACCTCGAGGGCCTTGAGGACGGCCTCGGGTTCCGCGGTCAGATATCCGGTTCCGCTCCTCGACTTGTACGCCTGCCGCAGGATCCCCCTCAGGTGCATCATGTGAAGCGTCTGGGGCGCCATCGGGGGCTCGAATGAATCCCATTCCCAGCCAAGTCTAAAGAACTCGTCTTCGCAGTGGGCGGCCTCCCACGTGGTGATCCTCTTAAGGATTACCGCGGTCTCGGGGCGCTCCCGGAGCAGGGCCAGAGTCGCCGCCATTACTTCGGATTCCATAACATCCACCACATAAAAGGGGTTAATATTCCGACGCGAACATGATTGTTAATTTGTGCCGCTTGTTGCCTAGGGCGGTCTTAAGGTCGCTGGCGATGTCCTCGGGGTAGATGTCGTCCCACGTCTCGGGGTCTCCATAGTCCTCCAGGATTGCGTAAACCTTCTCCGGTAGGTCCCGGATGTGCTTAACCTGCGTCCGGCCCTCGTCCTCCTGGTGGTCCTCATGAGGATCCCCATTCACGTAAACGACAAAGTCCGGGCCCCCGTCCTTGATCGTCTCGAGGGCCCGGGCTAGGGCGTCCCGTGTGATCATCCCCCCGACGCTCGCGAGGGGTCGGCTCTTCTCCATAGTCTCAAGAAAATTAGAGGTGTAGACTAGGTAAACGCCGGTTGTTTCCATGTTAGGCGACCTCCTTGGGGACAGCGAGAATTACATATTTTTTCCCTATTGGGCATTGTTCACAGTCTTCTAAGATACATCTAAATTCTTTTGGAAGTTTTAGGCATTCCTTCATTTTAGGCAGCCTCCCTAGTCTTTTCGCGGCAGCTGTCTTCTAGTGTGCACATTATGCAAGGGATCTTACCGTTGCCATAGTCACCGTAGCATTTAGCCATAGGTGGGTTTTCGGTGCTCCCCGGGGTGATCCCCGTCAGAAGCTCTTTTCTTATCCTTTTGTACTCTTCCTCATCCACCATCACAATCTTATCATCTTCATAAATTACCTTGATGGCCTTGCCGAGGTAGTGAAGCATTGATACCCATGTTAAACTTCTCCCGTATAGCCTCAGGTTTCTGTTCTGTATCCTTTTTGCCCTCGTATCCCAGCTCTGGTACGATACAGCAGTTAGCCCCATTTAGGCGTCCTCCGCGCTCCAGTGCATGATAGATCCCAGGTGGATCGATTTTATCCCTAGGCCTATTGAGGGGGTCTCAATTATGGGCCGGTTCTTCTTCGGATATCGAAGATCGTAACGCCGGTAACTCGGGTCTATCGTCAAGGCGGCGATCCATTCCCCGTTTATCTCTATATCATATGTTTCGACTTCATCACCGTTTACGATAATTTTCTTATAACCCTTCTCGGTCCTCCCCGCGGGTATAGGCCCCATTTAAGCGGCCTCCGCGGTGTGCCTCGCCAAGGCTTCAGCATAGTACTTGAGGTAAAGCTCACCTAGACTCATATCCTCTTGAGGATCGGGAGCCGCCTCAACCGCGGGGATCTCGACGGGTTCCCCTTCAAAATCGATTACGGCCTCCGAGTATGTCGGGTATAATTCGGGCTCATCCTCATAAGGATCGATAACGTCGACGTCGACGACTTCAGGCGCGGCCTCTTCAAGATCCTGATCCGCTTCAGGTTCTGGATCCTTTTCCTTATAGTCTACACAAGGCGCTAGATAATAGATTAGGTGACCGTCGATCGGTAATTCCGAGGTGATCCTTAGCGGTATATCGTTCGATAATTCAAGGGTTATCGCTTCAGTTATAGGTTTTAAGGCCTTTACTAGGGGTAATATCCGATCTATGGTGAAGGTTGCTTTATGTGTCCCCTCGGTTCTGAAGTATAATATTTCGTCGGCATATTGTTCGTATATGTTTTCAACAGCATATTTTCCGTGTATACCTGAAAAAGCTATCTCATTATCTTTAACGGTTATCAACATATGTTCGTTATCTTCAAGTGTCTTAGCGTCCTGAATCGCGCTTATCAGGGATTTAGTTAAGATTGTGACCTTAGAGCTAAAGATTAGTTTAGCGTCCGGCGCCGGATCCTGTAGTGCTTCAATAAGCGGTAAAGTCTTACGGATATGACCGGCGCCTAGTTTTATATCGAAAAGGATCCGCTCGGCCTCGATCCTCATGAGGATCGAGGTATCTTTCATTTTACCTCGCTTGAAGACCAGTCTTAAGAGCTCTTTAGCGTTAAAGGATATTGTCCTCTCCTCGTAAACGTTATAATCCCAAAAGTACGCGCGCGGGATGTAAAGATCCACCATACCCACGTAATCCGGGCTCATGCACTTGATCCCGATCCCTTCAGGATCAAGGGTCAAAACCGGCTCCTCGGTCACCTTAGACACGGCCGTTAATAGATCCCTGAAAAAGGCGGGATCGGATATCTCCAGATCCGATTCTCGGATCTGTTCTACTTCTTTTGGTATCTCCATAAACACCGTATTAACCGACGTTATTAGACCTAATAAAGTTATGTATAAGCTACGTATTAACGGTGGTTAATCCTCATGAGGATCAAGGCTGAATAAAAAAGGGGATAAAAAAGGGTTAAGGGTAGGCGTACCAATTCAGGTTTAGCTTAGAACCGTCACTAAGCGTTAAGGCCCCGCGCGTCGACGCCCTGATAAGGGTTTTCCCACTGTTGGACCTAGACGGGTTTTTACTAGGAATAACCCTGATCACCAATTCGCCGGATTCTTCTATAGTTGTGTTTACTACCATTTTCGGTATCTCCATTAAACACCGTATTAACGGATGTCATTAATCCTTTATAAATGCTCTGTTAATACATATGTTATTCCTCATGAGGAACGCGCGATAAAAATTTTCCCTAAGTCTACACGCGGCACCTACAGGAACGCGCACACAGCCGCGGCTTGAAGGTTGATCCTCATGAGGATTCGAATAAAGGTATTTTACCTATAGACTTTCCTATTAAGAAAGACTATAGTTTATAAGGATTGAAATAAGCGTCCTTTAGGCAAAATAAGCCTTAAAAACGCTTCACAGTAACTGCACTTCCTCATGAGGATCAAGATCGACGTGGATCATAAATTTGTTTAAGTCTTCATGTTAAAATAAATTTTTGAAAAATGATCATTTTTTGAAAAAACGATTTTTTGAAAAAACAATTAAAATAATCCCTTTATCCATCAGGGACCCTGTTCAGGGTTCCCTAGGGTTCCCTTCCTTATGGCTTCATGTACAGGACGTGATCCCTTCTATCAGAGGCCTTGTAGCCTATCCTCTTCAGGTATCGTAGGATCTTCTCGGAATAGGCGTATAAGACCGGCAGCCCCCGGCTTTTATCCAGGTGGAAACACTCGATGATTATGTCCGTTATCACATCAGGATCTAGCGGAGGTCTAGGTTGATACGGTTGGTATGATTGTTTCAACGAGATGAGTTCTCCACAGCTTGGGCACTCTACCTCTTCAGGTAGTGGGATTTCCTCTATGAACCACTTTGCTCCGCATTTTCTACAGATCATCCCGAGGCCTCCTCTTCTTTATGAGGTGACGTTTAACCCACGCTTCGACCCTGAACCTCTTAACACTAGCCCAGGGATCCGGTATCTGAGCGTTTATCCTCCTTATCCAGTCTGGTACAGTTTCATTCTCCTTGAGTTCTAATTCGCCTTTTTCCTCTAAATCATCCAATATCCTTTTTACCCGTTTAATGCTCGTCGCTCCTCAACCTCCTAATATGCTCTGTTAATACGTAGGATATAAGTTTAGTCCTCTACCCGGCTGGCGGTGTGAATCTCGTCGAGGAGCTCGAGGGCCTCGTACTTCTTCTTCTCTATGTCCCCGGTCATCTCATCCTTTACCTTGTCCTCTACGTCCTCCCTGAGGTCCTCGTACCTGCTCTCGAGCTCGTCCCTCAGCTTCCTCTCCAGGTACCTCTCGCTGAACCCTGTTTCCGTGTACTCGTCCCAGTACTCCTCGTAGGGCTCCAGGGGCTCGACGGCGACCCTCTCCGTGAGGGTGCTGGGCTCCGGCCTCTTCCTGTCGTCGAAGCCCTCCTCCCCCGCTACCTCGTCGGCTATCCCCTCGAGCACGTCTTCGGCCTTGCCCCTCACCTCGTCCTGGAGGCGGTTCAGGTCCCAGTACAGGTCGTCGTATCCCTTGACCTTCCGATACTTCTCCTCTTGGACCTTGGACTGCGTGGCTGTGAGCTGCTTGTACTCGGGGATCTCCCGGGTGAAGGATCTTATCTCGTTGTCCTCTATGTCGTCGACGTTGGGGAGGGTCTGCTCCCGGGCCCAGTCCGTCCAGGCGTCCTGGGTGCAGCCCAGCTCCTCGAGCTTCTCGACGATGGTGGGGAGGAAGGCTGCGATGCCTGCGACGTCCATCTCCACCCCGTAGTAATTGCCCTCGTACTCGTATGGCGGCATGTCGGGGGGGATGGTTCCCTTCCGGATCCCGTCCTGCCAGTACCTCAGGGGCTTGGCTCCGAGCTCGTACAGGGCGTCCCCGGGGGTCAGTCTTTCCTCCGGGATCTGGCTGGGGAAGACCCCGCATATCGCGTGCTCGACCTCGGGGTAGTACTTGGAGAAGTGGTCCTCGAAGGCCAAGTGGACCCCGGTTATCCCGTCGAAGTCGTAGTCCGCGAGCGTGACCAGAAGTATGGGAACATCTCTGCCCCTCAGCTGATCCACTAACTCGCTTATTGCGGCCCAGTCCGACAGGGTGCTTGGCTTCTTGAAGACGCTGGTTCTTCCCGTGACGCCGTAGACCTCGGCGAACTTTTTCAGAATCGGCTCGCCTATCAGCTTCTCCGTGCCGATGATTACGACGGGGCAGGCCTTAGCCCGGTGCACATCTATGTCCCGGACGCCGTACTCCGCCTGGGGCCAGAGTCTAAGCGTGTCGTAGCTGAATATGTCGTCCCAGACCATGTCCTTCAGGGTCTTGTGGAACCGGTCGTAGTACTCCTCCGACGGCTGCTCCTTGAGGCCGAGGACGTCACCCAGGGGGAGGATGAATATCTTACCCGAGTAGGGATGAGGATCCTCGGCGTGGCCGTACCAGTCCCGGCGGATGTGCCTGTGCTTGTACAGATGGGGCTCGTTATGCCGGATACGGGCGTTCTCCAGCCACCAACCCCTTATGAGGGATGTCAAATCGGGGCGGGTGATCTTCAGGTGGTCAAACCACTTGTCAGAATGCTTGGCGAAGAGCTCGTGGAAAACGTTTCTGTCCCGGGGGATCTCCCCCTCGAGGTCGACCCAGAGATCCACAACGCTCTCTATGATGGCCCTCGACGCATCAGGTAGGGCGAAAACCCCCCGAAACCCCTCCTCGAGGAGGAAGCTGTACTGATCAAGCATACCGGAACACTACTTCAACGTCTTGTACACGGTTTCCGATCCGCCGAGGGCGGCCTTCAGGATCTCCCTGTACTCCTCCATGGCGTCCATGCACTCAGGGGTGTCCTGGAACCTTACCTCTATGTCCTTGTCCTCGTTCGTCCCAATGATGGTGCACCTGTCCAGGCCGGGGTTCAACCCCTCGGGATTAGAGGCCTTCTCCTTGAGCTCCTCGAGGGAGCCCCCGAACTTCTCCCTGTAGAACTCCCTGAGCAGGTCCTCCATATCCTCCACGGTCATATCTTCAGACTTCATGAGACCCCATTAGAGACTTATTCACTCCTAGTTAAAAGACTGTTTAAGCGGGGCGGTCCTCTGATTACTTCTGATAATTATGTGATCTAATGTTCAAATGCTGTAGTTCCGCTCTTAATTCAAATTCTCTTTTCAGATATGGTTGATATTTATGGGTGGTTCTTATCAAAGCGAACTCCATTAGAAGTTCTGCTTGTTTTCTTTTTAGTCGAAGATAGGGCATTATTCTAAGAAGAATCACCTGAAGCTCCTCTGGTCTATGAACAGTCCAATGATTTCCGTATGCACTACCCAAGCCTGTTTCTTCTTTTAGATCATAGAGAATTTGTTTCTGTTTGCTGCTTTTTCCTACAGCCACATCCAAAAGACCTTGTAATTGTTTCTTAGGTCCATTATAGCGAATAACACAGCAACCATCGCCGTCTACAAGTCCAGCTAACCAGCCATAATTCAAGTAAGCATTACCTAGAAGCTACTTAAGGGGTGGATATATAAAAAGTGGCATCGTGGTTGGGGCCATTTGTATCCCGCCGCTACCCGTAGGCTCGGCCCCTGGGCGGAGGATAGGGCTGTTTCACCCTATTCCTCGTGATGGGACTAGACCCTTGTGTCGGCGCCATGGACGCCGGGACTTACGCCTCCGCGACAGACACAGGTCATGAGGAACTGCGCGCGGCGCTTGTCGTCGGGGGCCCTATCCCGAAAAAGGCTTGGTATTAACCTTATATTAAGATTTACGCCAGGACCCTCAGCGCCATGAGGAGGCCTCCAACGGCCCGGGCGCCGGTTATCATCCTCCTCTGGCCAGTGGAGGGGAGCTCTGTCAACATCCGCATCTCGGGGTCCTTTATCAGGTTCATGCGCTGTAGCGGTACCTCGCTCTCCCCGGTGCACACATCTATGAACCCGTTTATCCTGCTAACCTGGCACACATCCATGTATCGCCGGCGGTCTAGGACGTAGCCGGGGCCGCTTGCGTAGATCCCCTTGGGAAGGACGTTGGAAATGAGGGCGGCGAAGTCTCCCGACGGAGTCCTCCCCCTCGAGAGGACCTTCCCCGTGGCGACGTCATAGCCCTCATCCAGGTGGTGGAGTCCCCTCTCGAGGAAGTCTGGAGCTAGCTCGGTGTCGCCGTCGACGACCAGGACGATATCGTTCCGGGCGGTGCAGATCCCCGCCCTCTTCACCATGTAGACCTGGCCGTACTCGACATCATAAATGTCAAGCGGATATGAGGAGGCTATTTCTACCGTCCGGTCCGTGCTCCTGTCGTTGATCAGTATAAACTCATCAACCCCCACGGTCTGCCCCAGGACACTCTTCAGGCAGCCGGCGATGTGCTCCTCCTCGTTATGAGCCGAGACAACCGCAGAAACGGGAACCATCACTAAGTGAAGGGTGACGGATAAATAAAGGATTTAACACCGTATAAAGTGAATGAAATGGACCCAGTTATCATAGTTATCTTATTGATGGTAGCGGGCATCTGTGTTGCAGCGTTCCTGGTTTTCGTTAACGATCTTCTCGAATATCTAAATTTACACCAGAGACTGAAAGAGGAGCGAAGAAGGTCAGCGAAGGAAAAATGAAGTAGCAGAATTGAGGTGTCTCTGAAAACCCTTAAAAAAGCCCCTTTCGAGCCCGGAGGAAGCAAGGGCAAGCCCTACGGAACCACAAACGATTTATTCTTTCTTCGTCTTGTACGACGTGAGAGACGTGGACGACATATCTAGAGTGGTTTTTAGAGAGTTCGCTACCCTCCAAAGAGGTCGTAGAATACAGTTAAAACCAGAATGGATGAAACGACTCGGTTGGGATGAAAAGGATCAACTCCTCATTGAAGAATACAAGGGTTGTCTCCTCGTGGAAAACCTGTCAAAAGGTCTTCTACCAATCGGAGAGAGATTAAAATGAAGGAGTCATCAGATCAAGTCCCTCACTCTAAGGAAACTGTATTAAATCACCTCCCCCTTATTTCAACGATGTAAGATGGGTTTGGTACTCAAATCAGAGAGGGGTAGAGACTTCAGAGATGTCCAGGGATACGCTGACACCCGAATGGGGGGAACGAGAACCATCATCCTAGCGGTCGGCGCAGGGCTGGGCGTATTCCTCGCGGCAGGCCTCATACATGTGTTCAGACAGGGAGCAGGGAGAGGTTAGATGTCCCGTAGAGGAAGAGGCATGGGCCGAGGAGGCCCCCGCCAAGGCGTCGGCGGACCCGGAGAGTGTGTATGCCCCAGCTGTGGCCACAGGGCGCCTCATTCTCTTGGGGTCCCCTGCCTCCGGACGAAGTGCCCCAAGTGTGGCACGGCCATGACGCCGGGGTAGACTCAATTTGTCCGCTGATGAAGCTTGGATGGGCTCCTTCGTCATGAACGCCACGGCCTTCCTAGCTCAGCACTTTGATATTCCATCTCCCACCGTGGTCCTCAACTGCGAGGAGACATGCCCGTGGGCGGATGACTGCCATTATATGGCGTGCTACCGTCCATGGATCAATACCGTGAGTTTTCGGTCGGGGTCGGAGCAGGGATTTATTGTTAGCCATGAGTTCGGTCATGCACTTCAGCGGGAGGGTCTCCTCGAGGAGGGTGAGGGTCCTGCTATTGAGATGGAGCGGTGGTGGAGTGAGAACATGAACGAGCTCAGCTGCGAGATTTGCGGGGCTCCCCTTTTTATATCCGAGGAATCAGAAATTGGAACCGAGATAATCTGTGAGGCATGTGGGGCAGTGTACGAGGCAGTGCAGTTCCACTAGCTTCTTCTTCTTGAAACTGCTCTAATGAGGGCTAGAGCCACTGTTCCTCCTACGACCCAGGGAATGTACTTGCCCAGCTCAAACAGTTGTTCCCACCAGGGCTCATCGGAGGCGGCCTCGTACTTCTCGGGGTGGAATGCGGCCAGGTGGGCTAGGTACTGGTCGTATCCCTCGAAGGCCGGAAACTCGGGGCACTGGTCGCAGTAGTATATCTTCGATGTTTCAATCCACGTCGTCCAGTACAGCCAGACGATAAAGGCCAAGGCGAGAATCGCCACTACGATAAACTGCCAGTGGGCAACTATGAAGGCAACCACGGTGGCCAGCGCCACGGCCGGACTCCCCTCATATCCGTAGGGGACATCCATTATGAAGTCAACGTCGGTCCACAGCCCGTGAGGCTTGACCTTGATGTCGACGAGGAAGACCCTGTACCCGACCTGCTCCTGGAGTTTGCTCATCGCCTCGTCCGCTTGTTCATTAAGGAGTTTCTTGGTTATCCCTATGTTGAAAAGGGCGGTCCCGACGAAGTGAACCCTCTCGTACTCGGGAGCTAGAGGGTACCCCTCGACGCTAACTGTAACGATGTCGCTCTGAACCATTACACGATCACTGTTTTCTTCAATGGGGCCACGGTTAACCAGCCATGGAGACTTCAAACACGGAGCCGCAGGCGGGGCAGACAACGTCGGATCCCACGGCGGACAGGGGTATCAGGCTGCCGCATAGGGTGCATGGGAGGCTGGATTCATCCTCCTCGCAGCCAAGGTATGTGTCGTCTCCCTTGAACTCCGTCTGATAGGAGCTGGTCTTATCGATGACGTCCGTGAACTCGTAGTAACCTGAGGCATTGGTCAACATGTCTCCGATTTCCACACCATCTCTGTAAAGATGAACGCTTTTGCTCCCCAGCTTTGTCCCCGTTGCAGCAACGGAAACATATCCGGATATGGTCACTGCCAGGGGAGGTGCCCCCTCTGAAGGGGACTTGCTTATGGAGATGGCGGCAGGAATCTTCGCGTATGTGCCTTTGACAAGGGGGGATACGTCACTCCAGTATGTGTCGTCCCCGTCCCAGCTGGTGTAGATGTCGAACGAACCCTCAGGGAAGCCGTAAGTGAAGGTGTAGCGGCCATAGTTATCCGTCGTGACAGACCCTTTGTAGGATCCGTTGATATACAGTTCTACAGTTGCATTGCGGATGACAACGAGTTGTCCAGCTTCCCAAAGGGTCCCAAGAATATCTACGTCCCCGGGAGGTCCAGAGGACCTTTCGAGAGCTGCTGTTAAATCAGAGTTCAACTTTGACACAGTCACCGTCTCCATGGTGCTCCTAACCATGACATGAGCCTCAATAAACTTGAAGGCTTATAGATATAAAATGGTTTGTTTGACTCCCGCAAACTATTATACTACGTATTAACAGATGTTTAAGGGGAAAGAAGATGCCACGCGGCAAGAAGACCATAGCCAGCAGGATCCTGCTGGAGCTCGAGGACGATAGTGATGAGGCGGGAACCTTCCTGGTGTTCTACGACTTCAAGGAAAATCCCTCCAAATACTTCTACAGGAACCTCCACCTCATCTTCGAGACCCTCGATGATGGTGAACGCATCCAGGCCAGCGTCATAAAAAGCAAGAGGCTGAAAACGGCCCGGGCTATCGAAAAACTAGCTGAGCACTATAAAGCGGAGGTCCTCCTCTTCAGGGCGGAACCCCTAGAATGAGCCGAAAGGAGTTCATAAAGGAAGAAGTACTCGAAGCCAGGAAAAAGGGATTGATAAAATGCCCCTGCGGGGCCGTCTACAGCCGGTTCCTCAAGAGGTGCCCCGGCTGCGGTCTACCCAACCCCACGAAGTTTGAATAAGTTAATGCCATACCTTGATGCCCTGTTCGCCAAGGTATCTCATTGCAAAGTTCACTATGTCTGATAGCTCTCCTCTAATTCCCTGCTTTCTAGCTATGCCCCACACGTCCTTCCCCGTGATCGTATCCAGATGCTTAGGTTCCAGATACTCCTCCAGAATAAGTTGACCCAGCCTTTCACCCGCAATATATTTTGGACTCAAGAGCCTGAAATGCAGTTTCTGCGTTTCACTTATCTGATCAAACTTAGCGTCAGAAACCATCCAGACAGTTGGTCTTGGACCTCCCTTGCAATCTACAGGATGCCTGGACTTGACAGCGGGTAATAATATCCCCATTTTATTGAGCGTCTTTATGTGCCTGAAGGCAGTAGCCTCTGGAATGTCAACCCTGAACTGAAGGATCAGAGAGGTCGCCGCCCCATAATCAAGGAAGTACCAGGCAACCCTTCTGAGGGAATCAGAGGTCAGTATCTTTCCCACGTCTCTCAGGTTACTCTCAGAAACTGAGAATAACTCGGGGAGAAAAGGGGCGCTGGAATCAGGGTTGATTCTCTCAATGTATGTAAGTAACTTGATTTGTCGTATTATATAGTATACGGGGTTACTCTCAAACATTGAGAGTAACTGATCCTTCTTCACTTTTCATCCTCCTTGGGTTCCTCCTCTTCCCCTCCTATCATGTGTTCGCAGCGGTCGGGTCTAATTCCTTGTTCTCTATTATTCTGGATAATTTCAGCTGTGTTGCATGGTTCCTGGCATACGTCGAATCTATGGCAGCTCAAGCAGCAGACGCCATCCAGTCCTCCCTGGTTGCAGAGATAGCCTGCGTTGCACAGGTATTTTCTGTAGATTACGGATTTCCTGGGCTGTACTGGAGGCTCATGGCAGTTCGGGCAGACTCCGAGGATCGGAGAGTATGTGGCGCCACAGTGGCAGACTCTGAGACCATCAGCTCGAGCAAAGGCGGGTAATTCGTTTAACATCTCCGCACCCTCGCCTTTCCGTCTGTGACCTCGACCTCAAGGGATTCCAGTCTCTGTCGAACAGACTCTTTGAAGTATCCCCTCCGACTCATTTGATTTAGAAGGTCCTCGACGGGCATCTCGCCGCCGTTGTATTCTATCTCCCTCTTAACGAGTCTCGTGAGGGTCCACTTCCCTGTAGTGGGGTTGTGTCTCTGCTTCATTGCAATAACTCCCAAGCACTTAGATCAATATTCTATATTTCCCTTAAAAGTTTTGAGGGTGTCCGCCATTCACACGCTTGGGAGCAGAAGATCCTGGCGGACGGGGTGGCCCTCATTTTACTACGTTACTACGGTTCTAATTAACTTTTACCACTTACCCCCATCATCCTCATGAGGATCGGCTTGTAGTTTGGCTCGTATTTGCCCTTCCTCGGCCTCACGGCAAACCCCTTCCTCACCAGTTCACTGAGAATCGAGGATACGTAGTCGTAGGAGTACCCGTGGTCCTTCCTCATGATCTGGTATAGATCGAGGAGTCTAATCGGATGACTCTTCAGCAGCTCGAGGAGGGTCCACTGCTCCGCTGTCTTGTCGGTGAGCTCCTTTATCGCCTGGAAAGCGAGATCCAGGAGGGACTCAGGTCTTGATCTTCCACTGGCCATAGTAGCCTACTTCCTCGAAGACGGCGTCGACATCCTCTAGGACCCCGGAGATCTTGTAGATCTCCTCTTCCGTGAGCTCCCGCGTAGGCTCCACTATCACGTTATCATCCTCCTCATGGATGACAACGATATCCTCCGTGAAGCCGGCGGCCTTAAGGTTGTAAGCCACAGTGTCCCTGTTCACCTTTCCAAGCGACATCTGAGTCTTGGGTGTAGCCTTACTCTTGGGAGCTACCTTCTTCTCCGTTTTCTTCGCAGGCGTCTTCTTCTCCGGTTTTGTCACAGTCTTCTGCGAGGACTCGACGTACTTGGGCTGAAAGGGAGGATTCACAATCTTACCCTTCCTGAGGTCAAGGAAGTACTCGAGCCACTTCGCTAGGACCGCTGCGGGTATGACGGCTCGCTTGCCATTCCTCTGGGCCATGCTGAGGGCCTTCCTGCGGCAGTGGGGATCCTCTCTGAGCATTATCTTCCAGCTGCCATCAGGGTTCTTAACCCAGTTACCATCATCGTCGACGACATGGGTATCCGCGAGCTCCGGGGCCTCGGCGGTCCCCAGAGAAGAGAGCCCGTACTTGGCATTATTCGCGCGAATGGTGGCCGACCAGTAGACACGGTCGCCAAACATGGTTATCTTCTCCCACTGAACCCAATCGTCGACCCCAATATCACCCATGAAAAAGCAGATGTGGTTTATGCCCATCCAGCTTATCGCGGTCTTTCCCTTGACCTTGTAGACAAGTTCATCGATAACGTCACCGGTGGCCGCCGCAACTATCTGCTGCTGATCTAAGAGATCTAACGTCATGAAGCTCTCAGACTTCGACACTATCTCGCCCATAAACACTCCCTGAATAACCTCTGTTAATACGTAGGATAAAACCTTTGGGTATCTTCAGGGAGCACAGAGGGGACTGAAAGTTAACCCTTCATGCGCTCCAACTTCTGGCGGAGCTCCTCCTTCATCCTCATGAGGACCGCCTCCTCGGCCTCTATAACCTCCTTGAGTTCCTCCACCTCGATGCCCGGCTTCTTTGGGGGTGGTCCTCCCATCACGCCCCACTGTATGCCCTTAACCGTTTCCCACCTTATCGGACCTATCATCTCACCGAGGCGTTCCTCCCACGCATTAACAAGCCCTTCCTCGAGGAACTCGGGGCCCGCCCTGCCCCCCTCCTCCTCAGACAGGTTAGCGATCTCCGGGTACTCCCTCTTCGCCTTCTCCCAGAGTACCTCCACATCCTTCACGGAGGCGTACTCCGGCTCCCCCATACGGCGTAGCATACTCCCGACCGGCTCCCGGGATCCAGTAGAACACAACCTCAGAAGAGTGCGAAGATAGTGTCCTACCTGGTCTTTATACGTGGCGCAGACGACGTTGTTCCCCTCGAGGCATGTCCTCCTCATGAGGATCATGGCCTTATCCACGTCCCTGGTGATCGTCAGGAAATCCCGTAGGGTTATCGCCTTCTCCAGGGGGACAGCCGGCTCGTCCTCCTTAATCCTGATGGCTGGCATACAGAGAAGACTCTGATTATAAACATAAAAAAGGATTGGGACTTATGGCGTCAATCGCAAACGCGGCTGTCACCACGCTGCGCGATATTTCGTCGCCCAGTCAGACTCGGTGAGCTTCGCCTTCAGGCCGTGCATGCAAGCGGCAATCTCGCCGACCTTGCCCTTTGCACCACACGCCCTGTAAGCTGCCGCCCCGCCGAGGAGCCTGATCGCGGCCTCATACTTAGCGGCCGCGGCCGCTGCATCCAGCATCTTAATTACCGATCTGTATTCTCTCCAAAGAGATTTAAATGTTTCCCGCTTACAATATATTGTAGTTGGTGGATGATGAGCAAGGAATACCTCACCACGATAAGGCTGACGGAGGCTCAGAGGGGCTTCGTCGACGGGGAGGCAAAACACCAGGGCGTTAGCGTGGCCGAAACCATACGCCGGATAATAGATGACTATCGCTCTCCAGAGAAGATATCCGTTCCCCTGAACGGTCCAGAGAGGGAGTGGGTTGACGAACTCGCCACGGCAATAGAGGACACCCCTGGTACGGCAGTCCGATTTGGATTAATTATGCTAAGACAGGTTATGCAGTCCCCCCTCGCTACAATTCTACGACCTACTGCTGAGGTTATGGAAGAACTTTCCAGGAGGGATTAGATGGTCACCGTGGAAGTAGACCCCGAGCTCGCCCGGATAATTGAGGCGATGAGGAAGGACCCCATGACTGACAAGGCCATCCGCAACTACGCCAGGGCCTTCATAGGCTACGACGACGAGGACTGGTTCAAAAGATACAAGAAAGCGTTTGAGGACTAGTTCCTAAGACCCTTGAGAACACTTGACAAAATCTCCTCATGGCGAGACTCGTCACGTGAAATATCTAGGACATCCGAGTATTCTAAACCTAAAATGTTCAACTTCGCCGCTAACTCGATGTACTCTACCTTGGCCTTTTTCTCGTCCGCGATGGACTCCTTAAGCCGTTTTTCAACCTCTTCCCGGGTGTCCATAGTTACACGACTTTCTCGGCTAAGGTCCTCGAGAGCCGCTCCACGACCTCCGGAGCCTCCTCACCCGTCACGAAGACGGACATCGCTTTGGCCCATTCTGTAGCCCACTCGGACTCCGCGATAGCCTTGATGCGATCCTCCCGTGTGAGCTCCGGGTTACTGGATGCGATCTCGACGACCTCCGGGGGGGTTCTGACGGCCATCTTCAACTCCTCGAAGCGGGCGACCTTCCCGCCCACCTTCAGCCCACACTTCTCCTCGAGGAGCTCCAGGGACGCCTTGAAAGCCAAGCGGCAGGATTCTGCATCGCTCATCGTCTATCACCATATCTCTCTCTAGCAGTCTTTAAAAAACTCTCCCACACCTCAGGGGTCTCTGCCTTGTCGGCGGCGTCGATAAGAAACTGCATACACTCGACGTCGCCCCCGCAGATGCTCTCCACGTTGCAGGAGGGGCACTCCTCGGCGGCCCTAACCGTGTAGGTGACCTCCACAAGACTGTCAATCATTCCCTTGATCTCCCTCAGCTGCTCAAGCGAGGCCTTTCCCACCTCGGCTCCCGTCGTGTATATGAACTTCCTGAGCTCCCGGGCTGACGTGTTCAGCACAGTGACCGTCTCGTTACTGACCGTGGTTGTATCGTCCTCAAGACCACAAAGCTCCTCGACGACACCCCTGACCTTCTCTTTAACCCCTTCCAAACTGGGGTCTCCTGCCTCAGCCCTCTGAAGGGCCTCCCTCATGAGGACCTTGGCGGTCTGGCTGTGCTTCACGCTACACTCGATGCAGTAGTCGACGTCCGACTGATCCTCGGAGCTCCTAGCCTCGGCTCCGTACACCCTCTCGGCGGGGGGCCTCTCCTCGACGGGAGGGGTCTCAGCCTCTGAAGGTCTTTGCTTCCTCTGGTCGTAGACCTTGAACATGGCGTCTATGCCGAAGTCGACGAGGTCCGGAGCGACCTTGACTACAACATTCCTGAGCCTTTTCTCCCTCAGGGCCTCACTGGAGACCTTCTTGGCAACCTTCCTCAGGGACATACCAAGCTCCTAGAGGGGATATATTCTTAAATCGTTATCGCTTGTATTCTCTCTAGGGAACATCCCGGGGATAATAAATGCCGGCCGCGATAACTAGGGAAGTGAGGGCATTCGCCTTCGGCCTCATCATGGGGGTAGGGGGGAGCCCCTATAAGCCCAGGGAGATAGTGCGCCTCATAGACGAGAGATTCGGGGTCAGTATCTCAACTAAAACCATCTCAAACTGGAAGTCCGATCTTCGTGGATACATGGAGAGGTACAACATTGGGGAAGTCTACATCAAGGAAGTCATAGATAGAGGCCTCTTTGGAGCTCCAAAACATGAGGGAGACCCTGAGGAGGAAGATAGGGAAGACGAGGGGACGCTTCCCCGGGAGAGGAACGCCGGGAGGGAACTCCCCGAGGAGGTAGGGACCCTTCCCCTCTTTGCTTCCCTAGCGGAGATGGTTGGTTACATGGAGAGTCAGGGATTCATAGTGGCCACCAGCGACCAGGACCTGAGAAACATTCTCAGTGGTAATGGCTACACATTGCTTGAGAAGGGGGCTCTCCGGTACGGTCCTGAGATAATCTCCTTGGAGCCCCTAGAGCTGGACTTCGAGGCCGTTGGGAAGCAGATAGGCGGAAACGCCGTCATAATGTGGTACTACGGACTCGCACGGAAACTGGCGGAATTGACAAACGAGGAGTCTCCGGAGCTTGTCGACTATGTCACCAGCTGCGTAGTGGACGCTATGGTGGCACGAAAGTATAACATGGCGTTGTTGATAGCATGAGTGACAAAACCAAGAAAACCAGGCTCACGATTCCCGTGGTGAACCTGGACAAGATATTCGGACCGAGGAATGAAAATATGGATGAGAGCGTGACTGAGACCAAGAGCAGGCTCATGAAGAAGCAGGAGGAGCTTGAGGGTCTCGAGCTGGACTCTGAGATCCTCGAGGTAGAGGACAAGATCAAGAGGAGGCGAAGCGGTGAAACCGTCTCGGTGGCTCCTAAGGACAGTCTGGGGGATAAGATGGTTGAGCAGGTTATCATTCCCCTCGTGAACAGGAAGCTCGCGGAGGATGAAAAGCCAAGAGATTCCGACAGCACGGTTGACAGGGCACTGAGGATCGCCGAGAAGGCTGTAGGTCGAGGGCAGCCCAAGAGGGATGATGAACCGAACGCGCTGGATGAACTCGACAAGGGCATAGGCATATTTCAGAAGATCAAGGGCATAGTAGAGGGCGAAAAGGAGGAGAAGGAGGAAGCCGGCAAACCCGTTAAGAAAGAGGTGGACTCCCTAGCCGAGTTGGACCATGCCCTAGACTTGGTGAATAAGATACGGGAGACCTTCCCACCCGACGGGGGGGGAGGAGGAATGTCCGCCGCTACAATCGAGTTCGAGAAGTGGAAAAAGGAGTTCGAGCTGAAGACCAAGAAGGCTGACCGCGAGCAGACACTCGCGCTCAGGAGGATCGACAAGGCTCACGACATAGAGATTGGGAAACTCGGAATCGAGAGGGAGAGGAATGGCCTCCTCAGGGACGGCCTCAAGAGGATAGGCCGGGCCATAACCATCGGCCTAGGCGAGGAGGATGAGTTCGAGGAAGCTGAGTACGAGGTTCTGGAAGAGACTCCAGCCAGGGGACGCAAGCAGCTGATGAAGTTGAACTGCGAGGTCTGCGGAGCAGAGATACTGATCCCACCGGAGTCACAGGTCTCCGGCAAGGAGATAAAATGCTCAAAATGTAACTCGATCTTCAACTGGGAGTAAAATGTCTCGAGCTAAACGTGTAGTTAAGCGAGTTGCGGCCTCCATCGCGATGGAGGGCGTCCTGGAGGTCGTCAGGGGCTACCTCGAGGAGCTCCTTCAACCCGTTACACCCGAGGACCTCTACACGGCTATACAGGAAAACGTAGATCCCTGGGAGCACGCCCCCGCAAAGGTGAGGAGAAGGGGAAGCACTTGGGCCAGGAACCTTCAGAAATACCAGGACAGACTCACCCCCCAGCTTGTGCTTGATTGGCTCCGCGAGGATCGTCCTGACTTGCATAATCTCCTCATAAATATGGGCTCCAAGGGCACGAAATGGCTGGCCAGGATGACGGAGGGTATCAAACTGCATCTGTGGCCCCCCGAGGGAAGGCTCAAACGGGTTCAAGAAGCTCTTGAGGGAGAGGAGGAGCCCCACGAGCAGCCCGAGGAGACCCCCGCCAAGGTCAGATACATCTAGACCATACAAGGACATACTTTTATATTGAATGAATAGAAGATTTATGTGATCAGATTGGCAATAAAATTGATCGAGATGGGCACAAGCGCTATAGTCGGAGGCGCAGATCTTCTCACTGAGTACATCGACGAAAAGCAGCTGTACACCAAGCCTTTCCAGAACATCACGGATTGGGGTCGACTCGTCTACACAGTAGGAGGCTACGGGGCCAATTACATGAAGTTTGGAGACGACGAGATCACTAAGTCGATGGTCATCTCGGGCATACCGCTGCTCGAGAAGAGCATCGTCGACGTCGTCAAGGTCTACGTTCTGAAGGGGAAGCGGAAGGGTCGCGTGGGCCTCAAGCTCAAGGAGACAGGTCGTGGCTCTCCCCAAGCCAGCAACGTCAGATACATTTAGACGGGTCTAAACTCGCCCATTTTCCAGAACCCAGAGGAGAAGACCCCTCTCTTAGAGCTGTCTATCAAAGTCCGAGAGAGATCCATTAAAACAAGGATTTAAACTCAAATATAGCGTATACCTTTCTCACGCACCAGATCGGGATGAGACTCCGCGAGGTGTAGTAGCTCTAAAAGTGCTGCCTCGTAATCGGGAAAATCGTATTTAGCGATGAACGTTCTGAATTTTTTCCTGGTATCGACATCGGGCTCGGTACAACGAATGAAGATGACCTTTTCCACTGCTTATCATAATTATCATAATAGCGGATTAGTTAAAAGCGTTACCAACGAAGACTGAGGTAGACAAAAAAGGTGAATTACAATGCGCGATAAGTTAACCCTGTACGATCAGACTCATGTCGCAGCCATTCTACCGAACACAACTGTAGATCTACCTACCCTCAACGTGGCTGAGCACCTGCTCATCATCGAGGAGATGCTCCTCTGGTCTCCTACCACCGTATTAGCCGCCCCAGCTGACCTGGCCAAGGTCCAGATCCTCATCGACGGGGAGCCGTTCCCCGCTTCTCCGAGCCGTATGCACATCAGAGCTATGGCCGAGCGGAGCATGGTGAACCCCTACGACCAGAGGTTCCCACAGGGGCCATTCCCCTTCGGGAAGATCAGCCTCGATCCTTTTGAGGACACAACGATCAAGGTCACGCCGGCTCAGCGGCTCTCGGTCAGGCTGATGGGTGGAAGAGCCGCAGGATACCTCCTTGCTGACAGCCCGATCAGGGTGATGCTGAGAGGCCGGATAGCGGACACCGACGCACAGCTTCAGGACATCTACGGCGGATCGATGTACCAGCCAGGAGGCGCACTAACTCTGAAAGACCGCGTGTCGGGGAAGGTCGCTCCTCCCATAAGCAAGTCCTTCCCGCTGACCATTGACAACGCCTCACGGATGTCAGGGGCGACGGGGCAGGACTCCCCGAAGATCACGCCCTTCTGGACTTACGGAGTCAACACGGTAGCTATCCCTGCCACTCCCGAGTACGAGTGGACCCGCAGCAACCCAGTGCACCTGGCGGACGAGTTCGAGGAGATGAGCTTCGACTGGACCAAGGTAAGTAACCGGGCTCTCGTGATCAAGGATGTCGCAGCCTACATCGCTGCTGGCCGTGGAAGGGTTTGGTGGCACCAGCCCCCGCTCCGGAGGCCTGGCCACCTGAACATGTTCCACGGATGGGTCATCGACGCGGGCTTCCCGAACCTGATCCCAGGCGGAGGCGCCCCGGGACTCACGGGAATGTTCAAGGGACCCTACGAGATGGATACCAAGGTACTGGCATACAACAACCTGACCCAGCTCAGAGCCGTCGCGGACGCGGGCACCACCATCGCCATCGGCGACCTCGAGATGCAGATGCGCGGGACGCACATAGAGTACTAGGTGATGCAGCATGGTCAACGTACTTGTCATACCCGGTTTTGCGGCGGATCAGCCCTCCCTGACTGACATAGACCTAGCTGGATACCTTGAGGACAAGATCGCTCAGCTCGTGTCATACAGGTTCTGGACTCCGGCAGGTGTTCTAGCGACCCTGGCCGTGGACGCGAACGGTAGGATGTCCCCACTCCCGGCGGGGACCACCGTGGCGGCCACCCACGTCAGACTCGTCGATTGGGACACGATAAACCCGGGGTCAATTCTTGAATCTGAGGACACCGCGGAACTCACAATCTTGTATCTCAAGGATGCGCCTGGAGAGTACCCATAGTCTAAGGTGATGAAAATTGGTAAATGTAGTCGTGATAGCCGGTTTTGCGGCGGATCAGCCTGCCATAACTGACATAGACCTAGCTGGATACCTCGAGGACAAGATCGCTCAGCTCGTATCATACAACTACTTCACCCCCGCGGGTGTTCTGGCGACCCTGACGGTGGACGCGAACGGTAGGATGTCCCCACTCCCAGCGGGAACGACCGTTGCGGCGAACCACGTCAGGCTAGTCGACTGGGAGACGATAAACCCGGGGTCAGCCCTCAACTCGGAGGACACGGTAGAGCTCACGCTCCTGTACCTCAAGGACTCAGCTGGAAAGTACCCATAATCCTCTTTCCCTTATTTTTTAATACTTCGTATTAACCTATGTTAATCCATGAAGATATGCCACTTCGTTTCCCTCCCGAAGAAGGAGGATCTTGATAAGGGGTTCCGGGTTAGCGGTCTGACGCGGAGCATAAGGGAGACCCTCGAGGCCGAGGTCGAGCTGGGGGTCGATGCCGGATTCTGCAACTACCAGAACGAGGCAGGAGGCGACGAGGTGGTGCTCAGGAGGCGTACCGTCCAGAGCAAGCCCTGGAGCTGGGCCCTGGACGCCGACGCGAACATTATGAGCGCTATCCCCGACATAGAAATCTTCCAGAGACTTCCACACAGAATCGGTTTCCTTCACGCCATACCCTTCTACTGCTTCATAAGGGAGGGGTGGGAGAAGAGTGCCGGAATGACATCCGTTTACTCCCTGCTCAGGGAGTGTGAGGAGGCCGTATGCTGGAGCGAGTACGAGGCCGAGTACTACCGTCTCCTGTCAGATAAGCCTATTCACGCCGTCACTCGAGGCGTAGACCTCGAATACTGGCGCCCCCAGAAAGGGCAGGAGTTCAGATGGCACCCCTGCGTCGTAGGCATGGACATAAGCCAGAGGTTCATGAAGCAGCCGTTCACTCTCATGTTCGCGGCGAAGCGCGCGCAACGGAAGATACCACGGTTGAAACTGAATCTCTTTGCTCTCGAGCAGAGGATGCAGTCCCAGTGGACCATGCTCCTCGCAAAGCTGAACCTAGAAATGATCGTCGAGAACATGGTCATAGGGCTCTGGCCGGAGCCCCTGGAGATGTACAACGGAGCTGACATTTTAGTGAGCCCCACGCAATGGGGCCTGGCGAGCCGGGTCGCCGCGGAGGCCCTTGCCTGTGGCTGCCCGACCATCCTTCTCGAGGGACAGGACGATAAACCCGCCTCCGCTAAGTGCCTTGACCGACCGAGCAGCATGGCCGACGCCATCGTTGACCTGTGGGAGCGTATCGAGGCTGATCCGAAGGGGGAGAGAAGGAGGGCTAGGGAACTCGCTGAAACCGGCTATAACGTCAGGGATACCGCTGAGGAGCTCATGCAGATAGTCAGGGAACTCGTACCCCAGCCATGACGTAAACCCGATCATCTTTTCCCCGGGCAAGCTCACCGTACTTGGTGATCCTCAAGAGGAATCCGTACCTCGAGGTAACGGACTCGATGCTGGGAAAACTTCGGACATGCTCAATCCCACCGTAGCTGGGAACACTAAATACTACGTTCTTTCCCGGGGGAACGGCACCGAGGATCCCGAGGTCGTCCTCCACGTGCTCAAAGAACTCAACAAAGGTGGCTACGTCGTATCCTCCCCTCCTCAAGAGGAGACGGTCAAACTCGACGTCGACCTGTCGGAACTCCGCCTCGGGAACACGGGCGCGGCCCAGCTTTATAGCCTCCCCTGAGAAGTCGAGGCCAACGTAGGGATGGCCGGCGTCTACGCAGAGCCTCCCAAACTGACCAGGCCCACAGCCCACGTCAAGGATCCTCCAACCGGGCTCCAGGCAGTCTAGGATGACCTTCCATAGGGGATAGTAAAGGCTCTCCTCGGGAGGCCCCCGGTATCCGGGGCTCTTCGAGTAAACGTAGTCATAGAAATCTGGACCCATGGACCCCATTGACATTCCTCATTACAATGTCTATATGACTTTCAACCGCTCAAGCCTGATCTTATCTATTGCCTTCCGGAGCACGCTGCTTAGATTTATGTGGTTTTCATCAACCCACTTCTTCTGGCTTCCCCGTATTGAGACAGTTACCTTGACGGTCGGATCCCCTTTAACGAGACCTCGAGAGGACATGTTACGTATATTCGGGTACGTTCTTTAAAAGTTAGTCTCCCCCCATTGTCATGTGAAAGGACATGTCTGTAGCACCGACAACGTTCAGACTTGCCAAATATCTTCCGGTCAGACTCGCTGAAACCGTTCCTACGACGCTTTTAGCGACGTCAAGGACTAAGCTTTGGGAGGTTCCGGATCCGGACCCTTACCTGCTCTGGTTCATCAGCTGGTCAGGAGGCCTCGCAGGTGCGTTGGACACGGATGTTTACCCGATACTCTCGGGAGAGGTGGCTAGTCGAAGAACTGAGAATAGGATTCCCTTCCCCGGAGCTCTTCAGGTCCCTTGTGACGACATACCCTGGAAGGTTCCATTTGACAACAACGCCCTTCTTGAGTTGGTGAATCCCGCGGTGGGCGCCAAGGCTAACTACCAGTCGAGGGCCGTGTGGGAGATACATGATTACACCGTCGCGGACAAAGAGGCCCTTGGGGTAAGCGTGGACGCCATGGATGATGAGGAGCTCAGGCTCAGGGATAAATTCCAGATCCCTGACAGGGTGAAGGCGAACGAACTTCCCATGAAGAGACCGGATGGACAGTTACTGGAGACCTTCGTGGGAGACTACTTTAACGCGGCTATGGGGGTCTCAGAGATTAATCTTATAGACAGGACCGTGCCCGCAGGCAAAAAGGCAATCTTGAGGCTTCTATGGGCCCAACAGCCAGCCGCAGACCTCGGCGACCTCACCATCAACGTCTACATCGAGAAGAGACTCTTCCTTCAAATCTACCCCTACAGCATGTCCAACTATGCCACTGTGGGTCGGTGGACTCCGCCGCTGGATCTCTGGATCCCGGCGATAGAGAACCTGAGGATCACGATCGAGTCAACGACGGGGCACGCCAACGTCAAAACCCTGGTCAACATGGAGCTCAGGGATATGACCCTCTATGACCGCGTCGAATGGGGCCTGATAAAAAATAAGAGGCACACCTCAGATGAGGACAGGGCCCTGATAGAGGAGTATGATCTTGAGGACAAGTGCGCGGCTGGGATTTACTCCATGCTCTATCCGTTGAAGTCATAAGAGGGAACTCATCATGGAAAGAGGAAATGAGAAGGACCCCTTGGAGCTTCTCCTAGAGGACCTTCTTAAGGAGGCGAAACTTCAGAATAACTTCACGGTGAGTCTGGACGCTGATAGGCTTTTCACGGCGCTCATGGATGCGAGTTTCCTGGCCACATTGGATGTCGTATTGTATGACGAACTGGCGCCCGGGGCCTCAAGCACCAGCCGTATCACGGTTCCAGACGGCTATTATTATATTCAATTCAAGTATACTTTTGATGTCAGCATTCCTTGGTACATGTATGGCCTAGCCACATTCGCGCTTGGACCCGTCATGTTATCCCCCGCCATGCCAGGACATGTAGAGGCTGAGGGCGTCGGATACTATCCTCTTAAGGATTGGGTGGAGTTCACTGGTCTGAATACTCACCCCACTGAGAACAACAGATATCACGTCCACGCCCGCTTCGCGGTGGTCACCACCGAGACCTATGACATGATCAAGAGGGTGTTCCTGGACCCGATCAACAAGTACATCAGGGATAACGCCAAGGTGCTGTCGGGGGTCCCCTACTAGAGGTGAATGTAAATGTCTAAGAAAGATAAACCTGAGAAGCCGGACAAGCCCGAGAAGCCAATCAAGTACCCGCCTGGGAAGAAGCCCCTGAAATACTGGAAGCCAGAGAAGCCAAATAGGCTGGACAGGTACAGGGACCCTGAGACGGACGTGATAATCGAGATCGACAGGGAGCACAACCACAAGACAATAATCATGGAAGGACCAGCGCCCCAACCCGGAACACACATGGTCTGGACCCCCATCATGCCGTACTCGGAGCTGAGCAAGCCCATCCGTGACATAGATTACAAGAAACTGGTGAAGATAAAGTGAGCACAGATATAGAGAGATATCAGAGGCTTCTACGCCCGTGGGTTAAGCGTGCCTTAGCCACCGGCAACGGCGCGGCCGACGGAACCACGGTCATAGCTCTCCACGTTCCCGCGCTGGGAGAGTACGGCCTAGGTGAGCCGGACGCGTTCTGGCCTGACAGCCAGATAATCATCCTCACGGGGGAGATGAAGGACCAGCTCCGCAGGGTCACCGGCTGGGTTCAGGCGACGGGCACTCTGACCGTAGCCCCGCGGTTCGTCAACCCAGACGTCTCGCTGCTGACCGCTGATGTGGCGATCACCGATACGATGATACCCGTCACCGATGCCTCGGTTTTCGTGGCGGGGGAGGCCTACATCTGGGACGCCTTGAACGCGGAGACCGTTACCATCACCGTTGTCGACACGGTTCTGAACCAGCTGACCATAGCAGCCCCTGGTCTGGTGAATGCCTACACGGTCTTGGCGGTAGCCGCTATCTCCATGAGCCCCAGGATCCTCCTGGGCACCCAGTTCCTGATTGAGTGCCCGACTAGGCAGGTGTCAGGTGCCGTCGTCCTGGTCTCGGGCCAGACGGTGAAGGTGTCGGGAGAGGTCGTCCAAGTCTCGGGTCAGCATATCTATCAGGAAAGCGGTGCTGTAGTTCTGGTCTCGGGTCAGACCGTCTCCTTGGCGAGTGGTGGGGTCGTTCTCATCTCAGGGCAGACAGTCTCCTTGGCAAGCGGTGGAGTAGTCCTGGTAAGCGGCCAAGTAGTCCAGATCTCCGGTCAGCACGTCTACATTGAAAGCGGGGCCACCATCCAAATCTCGGGTGCTCACGTCTACATTGAAAGCGGAGCGGTGGTCCTGGTCTCAGGTCAAACCGTCTCCTTGGCAAGCGGTGGAGTCGTCCTAGTCTCTGGGCAGACCGTCGAGCTAGCAAGCGGTGCAGTGGTTCTAATCTCAGGTCAGACCATAACACAGGCAAGCGGGGCGGTAGTTCTAGTCTCAGGGCAAACCGTGGAGCTAGAATCTGGGACAGGGCCGATACTGGTATACCAGCTAAGCGGTGCGGTGGTGCTCATCAGCGGGCAGACCGTCGATCTGGCGAGCGGCGAGTTCATCATACAGCTTTCAGGAGCTGCCGTTATGATTTCTGGGCAGACAGTTTCTCTGGCTTCTGGTGCAGTCGTCCTGGTCTCAGGTCAAACGGTAGAGCTGGAGTCTGGCACTGGCCCAATCTCAGTCGAACAGCTTTCGGGTGCGGTTGTTCTAGTCTCGGGGCAGACAGTCTCACTGGCCTCAGGAAGCATAGTTACCGTCTCAGGCGTTAGCGTCTACCAAGAGTCTGGAGCAGTAGTCGTAACATCCGTATCTGGGGATGTCCTTACCGTCCTCCAGTCGGGTGCTGTAACTGTCCTACAATCTGGTACGCTTGTGGTAACTGCAAGCGGAGACGTTTACGAACCAAGAACCCCGACTGCTGGAAGGATAAGGGCTACCCTTGCCCTGCCCACGGCTTCTGGTGGCGCAGCCCTTGAAAGCGGCGTCGTTATCTCAATCACCACTAAAGCCCTTTCAACTAACAGCGGAGATATTTACCTCGGTTTCAGCGCGGAGCCTCCGTACTCGGGCTACGGTTTCCTGCTTGAGCCTGGAGAAAACACGAGCATGGACATGGACAACTTCAATAAGGTAAGGGGAGTAGCGCAGGTCTCAGGGGATAAGGTGAGCTACTATGGCATCGTATATTAGCTCTGTTTTAATATGCTGTCCTGCTTTAGCATACCGACAGAGAGAAGCAGGAAGAAGGTTAAAGGAGGTATGAAATGAGTAGAATCGGGTTTGGCGGATCAAGAAGGCTGACAGACAAAGACGAAGTGACAGTCCTACAGAGCGGTGCATTAACCGTATTACAATCGGGAACACTCGTCGTGTCTGCATCTGGCGACGTTCTAATCGTCTTACAGTCGGGTGCAGTCAAAGTTCTTCAGTCTGGAACCCTCGTGGTCACAGTTTCTGGTAACGTGGTGGTCGCCAAGGTCTCAGGTGAAACCATAACAACTGCGATGGCTTCTGGAAGCATAGTCACTGTCTCAGGCAATGTTTTAACCGTCTTGCAATCGGGCGCACTCGTGGTCACCGCGTCTGGTGATGTTCTGACCGTGTTACAGAGCGGGGCGGTTACAGTCCTTCAGTCGGGAGCAGTCACGGTGCTGCAGAGTGGCACTCTGGTTACGACTGCCTCTGGTGACACGTACATTGCCAAAGTGTCAGGTGAGACGGTTGTAACAAGCGTTTCAGGAGACGTTCTAACCGTCCTCCAGTCTGGAACTCTAGTAGTTACCGCATCAGGTGACGTATACACCGTCCTACAGTCGGGGGCAGTAACGGTTCTCCAGTCTGGGGCGGTGAAGGTTCTCCAATCGGGCACGCTTGTCGTAAGCGTCTCTGGAAACGTGGTAACCGTGTTGCAGTCTGGGACTCTGGTTGCCTCCGTCTCAGGAAACGTCGTAAACACCTCGGGGCAGGGCTTCTACACGCCGACGGAGGTAAAAACAGGAAGCCTCAGGATAGTCTCTGCAGCCTCAGGTGGGGTGGTTCTGCACAGCGGAGCCGTTCTGACGGCGGTGGTTAAAGCGGTAACCCTCAGCGGGGACATCTACGTGGGAGGCGCCACGAACAGGCCCTATTCAGGCTTCGGGCTGGTTCTGCAGGATGCGGAGGCCGTGAATCTGGATATAGACGACTTTTCTCGAATCTTCGTCTGCGCTACGGTGTCGGGGGACAGGGTGAGCTTCGCAGGGGTAGTGTAGCCCTCAGATGAAGCTGCTGGAGGGCTACGTGGAGAACAGGACACAGGAGGCGGCACTAGCGGCTATGATGCTGGCGCTATTCTTCGTGACCCGAACCTTCAAAATTCAGATAAGCCCCGCTTTCGGATTTGACTTCGTACCAGCCGTAATCTTCTCCGCATCGACCATATTGTCATGGCCTTATACAGTACTATTCTCCTTATCGGTTCTATACAAGGGAACGACCCCGCTAACTGTCTTATCGTTTTTCATAGGTACTCAGGTTGCTTTCTTCCTCAGAAAGGCCTTCAAAGACGAGTGGGCCCATCATGCAGTGACCATAGCAGGGATAATAAGCGCCCCCAGCTACGGGGTGATCCTTCACCTTGCGGGTATGATGGACATTCGTGCCTTTTTCGCAGTCGCGACTGTATCTATTTTAATATCCAATATAGCAACGGCTGTGGGCGGGAAAATCTTTTGGGTTGCTTTCAGGAGGTTCAACATCGTTGATGAGGCTTCTTGATCTAGGACTGAGAGAACCTTACGACGGGATACCCCTCAAGGAGGTTCTATTAACAGCTCGTGATAAGGGTCTCATTCCCGATACGCTAGCATTTTACAGATTTAAACGACTTGCGTGGGTTGGAAGAACGGGTAATCTACAGAAAAGGGTGAATGTGGAATACTGTCGAAGGGAGAATATACCGATTATCAGAGGATCATCGATGGGTGGGGGGTCCTTGAATGACGGGAACGTGCTCCAATATGACCTAGTTTCGAGTGGAAGCCTCGCTAAAGACGACATCAGGCTAGCCATGAATTATACAACTAGAGCACTCCAGTTTATGGGTTTAGATCCTGAGATAACAACAAAACGCAACGATGTATTGTTGAATGGGAGGAAGGTATCAGGAACAGGGACTGTCGTTTTACCAAGTGGAGTTTTCTTTTCCTCAGGCACTCTGATTTTTGATTTCGATTATGATCTCTGTGAGAGGGTTCTTCAACCCCGCGACCGCCCCGTCAGTCACAGGGATTGGGTTACGACTCTCAAGGCCCAACTTAGAAGAGAGGTTCCGTTCAGCGAAGTAATCTCTGCTATTAAACAGGTGTTTGAAACTGAGTTAAAGATTGAATTTGAAGTATCAACCTCTCTGACCGAAGCTGAAGAACAGATACTCGAAAGCCTCCAAGAGAAGTATCGCTCCGAAGAATGGCTGAAAACTGGAAGATGGAGCCCCATTAAGGACTATGGACTGAGGTGAGGTAACTGGCAATCGAAGAGAAGCTGAAGATCATTCGAGATGCACCTAACAGGTATCACTTTAGGTCGAAGGATGATCAGTTAGTGGATATAGAATATACAAGTGAGCGTCTTTTTGTCAACCTCTTCAAGTGGGGAACAGAGACTTCACTTCTGATAGACCTTACTGCCTTCCCATCCACTCAGCATAAATTCTTAGAAACAGAGAATAAGATAGAGGTTGAAAACCCTGATTTACTTCTAAGGGTTTACCCTATCGACACTCGTTCCACTGGAGACTTCTATGGAGACGCCGAAGACCAGATTCAGTGCCACGATGGGGGACTGCGTTTTGAGCTTGTCTTTAAGAAGAAAAGACCTGACATGGATAACTCCTTCACATTCCCAGTTATAGCGAAGAATCTGAGGTTCGGCTATCAACCCTTTCTCACTCAGGAAGACATAGACGCAGGGATAAGCTGTCCTATTAACGTGGAGGGTTCCTATGCGGTTTACCACACCACGAAGAAGAACAATCAGTACAGGACGGGGAAGGCATTTCACCTTTTCCGCCCCATAGCCGAGGACGCCCTAGGTAACAAAGCATGGTGTTCACTACACATCGACAAGGCTATTGATCCCACGAGCCTGACCATCACGGTTCCTCAGCAGTTCCTCGACGAAGCCACCTACCCGATAACGATTGACCCCGACTTCGGATATACAAGCATAGGAACGTCTTCGGGGCCTCTTGCCGACGCCGCACCTACTTCATGGAGACTGGGGTCTGCTTGGGCTATGCCCGTTGGGGGAGGAACAGCCAACTATATCAGAGCATACATCGGCGCAGGTGCGGGAACTCCTACGGTTGACTGCAAGGCTTTCATCAACCAGAAGGACAGCGTAGCAGCGGGTCAACACGGTCAGACAGCTACAGACGAGGAGTTGGCTTGTATCGCCGCATTTCACTGGGAGGAGTTCACTCTGGGCGGTGAAGTCCTGACAGGTGGAGTTGATTACATCCTCAACGTCATGGGAAACACTGGTGATGTGGGGGCTAAGGAAGAGTATTCGATAAAATTTGATGTGGACGGCGCAACCGCAGTCGCCTCATATGTTGAGGCGCAAACCTACGGTGCCCCTGAGAGCCCCTGGGTCGATGCCGCCATGGGCACGACGAGGGACTACAGCATCTACTGCCACTACTCGTCTCCATTTACATTCGGGTTCGACGTGATCGGAACACTCGGCACCCAAGATCTAGACGACCGAATCAGTGGCTCCGTCTTCACCTGCCGCGAGGCGGGAGTGGCTCAGAGCATTACCGCCTATATCGACGGGCAGACTGGGAGCCCCTTGAAGTATGCTATCTACCGACATAGCGATTTAGACTTAATCGGAGAGACCGTAGCTGGCGCCACCCAGGGAGCTGGCCAGTGGATAACCCTGAACTTCAGCGATCCGAAGCCAAACCTAGTAGCCACAAATTATATCTTGGTTGCTTGGGCTGATCGAACCCAGCCAGGTGCTCCACTCATCTATTATAGTGATGGGAACGGTCCTGATCCAGGTCAGCAGGGTCACTTCGACGCAGAGGCCTATGGAGTCTGGCCTGACCCGCTGGTGCCGACCCATGAGGATCGCAAGTACAGCATCTACCTCACCTACACGGAGCCAGCGGTCGAGGAGGGCGGTCTTCGTATGACTTTGAGCCTGAAGGGTCACATGGGCTACGACCTGAAGACCCGCGGAGGCAAGGCACGGCGGCGAATGTGGTGAGCGGGGATGAACCATGCCTAGAACCCGCTCCCGTCCTGCGATGCGAGGAACCCACGAGAAGACAATACCCCTAGCGGCAGACGAGTTCGGACGCCCCAACCTCAACCCACCCAACATTGTAGACCAGGACAACCTCACCCTCTACGCCTTCACCGTGGACACGGACAAGATGACCCTCAAGTTCCCAGTACCCTCTGACTATTACGGTGGTGACATGACTTTCTTCGCTATCTGGACCAACGACGGCGGCGTAGACGACCAGAACAAGTTCGCCAAGTGGCAGCTAGACTACCAGGTCGGAGCCGAGGGAGACGTGATAAGCGGAAGCCACGCCAACAGCCCCAAAAGCATGGAAGACGAGTACCTGAGCGCATCAGGGTTTGTCGAATATCACACGGGGAACATGACGATAGCAGCCGCCGACTTCGCGGGGAAGGCATGTATCTTCCTAAAGATCAGTGCCGTCACACCAGCAGGAGCAGCATTGACCTGCGACCCTCATCTCTTAGGACTCTGCTATACCTACACCGCATTATGGGGTAGAAAGGACTAATTTTTTAAACCCCTGAGCCTAGAGGGTAACGGGCGTCTCCGATAGGTTTCTCCTTATGGGGATGCCCCCTGTCGGGGCCGCCCACCGAGGAACAGAGAATGGCATGGGAAAGAGAAGCACCGTCTATCCCCGCTGGGCTACCCAAGGTGGCGATCTGCGTCCCACATACAGGTTCAGCCACACTTGAATGGATGACGACCACCTACGGACCCCTCCGCTTCGTACCAGTCGCCTGGTGCGTGAAAAATGTGTTCCTTGGGAGGGGTAAGCCCCTAGCGATACAGAGGGAAATGCTTACAGAGGATGCGTTGAAATGGGGCTGCACACACGTGTTGTTCCTCGACTCAGATAATGTCGTAGAAGCGCCAGCTGACGCGAATGAGGCGCTTAGGTTGCTCCTCGAACGCAATGAGCCGATAGTTTCGGCGCTCTACAGAGCCAAGAAACAGACGGGTTTTGAATACTGTATGTGGAATGAGCACCCCACCGAAGACCTCATGTACGTAGTAGACAGCTACACGGGAAACTGGATACAGCCCGACCTCATAGGCATGGGCTTCTGCCTAATCAAGCGAGAGGTCTTCGAGAAGGTCCCCAAGCCCTGGTTCAAGTGGGACGACCCGACCCCATCAGAGGACTTTTATTTCATAAAGAAGGCCAGAAAGGCAGGATACGTGGTAAATGTTTTCACAGAAGTTCGATCTTCGCATATTGGTGTCATGGCGGTGGATACCACGGGAGAAATAAGGACTCTAAGAGCATGAAGGAGGTGGACTGTATGGGGGTTGAACTTGTGTTATTCAGCGATGAGAAGAACGCAGTAAACAACATCGGAAGGATACCGAGACTTTACGTCGATTGGGACAAGAAGAAGGCACACTTCATTAATGGCGACAAGGCGAAAGAGCTCATTGAAGCGGGAGAAATTAAAGTGACATTTGAACCAGTTAGCGAGTGGCGTAAGTGGGCTGAGAAGAAGGGCTTGAAGATAGAAGTAACAGACATCGGAACTAAACTAAAAAAGAGAAAGACTGAGGATAAAGGACGGGAAACAATGAAAATAGGCAAATCAGACATTGGGACAATACGGCTAAGTAACGACATAGTAAAGAAGAGGGAGACTGATGAAACACCATCAAAACAGCGCGCTGAATAGGATTACGTGGATACGTAGCAACTGCAAGGCTGGGGAGAAGATTCTTGACATAGGATCGGCGTCAGGGTTCACCTTCAAGGGGACGGAGCTGGAGCCCTACGTGACCTTCGTAGACTTGGACCTGTATGATACGCCTAACTTCTTTCAGATGGACGCTCACAACTTAACATTTCCAGACAAGTCCTTTGACATAGCCGTACTCGGAGACTTGCTTGAGCATGTCGAGGATCCC
>Ga0307377_10001129_pt1 | contig 34955 bp, 56 predicted proteins | sample TR3MG_FD_202535 | JGI IMG/M metagenome (GOLD analysis project Ga0307377, IMG submission 202535) | Soil microbial communities from Risofladan, Vaasa, Finland - TR-3 | ecosystem: Environmental > Terrestrial > Soil > Coastal area > Acid sulfate soil | place: Finland: Risofladan, Vaasa | collected... | reverse complement strand
CATAGTTGTAAATCGGCGTTGCGCTGCATCCCAGCCGAAAATCCGCCATGTCCGCAATCTGCTTGGCCGCGTCGTACTTGTATGAGCCAGCGATGCGAAGGTCCTGGCATTCATCGAAGATGACAGAGTTCACGTACTCGGCGAGGTGGTCGGACCAGCCACGCAGCTTGTGGTAGTTGACAATCACGATGTCGGGCGTCCCGATTTCGTAGAAGGTGCCCTTCTGGATGATGTGGGTCGTGAGAGCCGGCAGGAACCGATGACATTCCCTCTCCCATTGGACCGGCAGATGCGTCGGGCAGACGACGAGAGCAGGCAGCGTGTTGGGATTTGAGAGAAGGGCGAGACCCGTGACGGTCTTCCCCAGGCCAAGCTCATCGGCGCAGAGAACCCCGCGCGTGTTCTCGACAAGAGCCGCTGTCTTACTCTGGTAGGGGCGTGGCGGCAGCGCCATCGAATAGACCGGCCGCCGATAGGCACCCGAGTTGATGCGCTCGACCTCCACCAGTTTCGCGTCATAGGCACCCGCCCTTTCGCGGAGGATTTCCGCGCTCCTCACCTTCATTGGGTAGCGGTCGAGGAACCATTCGAGGTCTCGGGAGTTCTCCTCAGTAGCGAGAATCCAAATCTTGTCCTTCTCCCATTTATCCACCTTTAAGAACAGACGTTTGAGGAGAAGCCGAACGTGGGGAAGGGTTTGTATTTCCCATCTTTCACCGCTCCCATAGCCTACAAGCTTGACTTTCCCGTAGGATTTTAAAGAAGCGGATTTAGATAAACGACCCTGACGGGCTTTCCCAGCATGAGCCTTGGAACGCCCCGATGCCTGGACTTGCCCGTCACGAGGATGATTCCCGCCACAGTGTCGAGGCTTGCGTACCGGTGAAGTTGCCGAATCACGCTTGACAGCGCGCCGTCCACCTTGACCTCCACGGCGGTGCTCCCCACCATGAAGTCCGGCCGACTTTCCCTGCTCTCCGGGCTTTCCCTGTGGTGGGGAATCGAAGAGCTTGAGAGTATGCGGGCAATCTCGTCTTGAAGCTCGACCTCGCACGAGTAGGTGTACCTCCGGCCCTTCAGGATTTCAAGGAGGCGTTCCATGCGGCCTCATTCCTTCGCCATCTCCCGGGCTTTCAGGATAAGCAGAACCCCGAGCCCCTGGGCTGGTGACAAGTCCTCGGAGTTAAAACGCTCAGGAAGGGGAGGGTCGAAATAGGGCTCGACTTGAGCCTTACCCTCCTCGTCTGTAATTATGATGGTCACTTTGGGCATGGGTTCTCCTTAAAAGCAGCCGGGGAAGGAATCGAACCTGCGTAGACGGCTTCAAAGGCCGCCGTCCTACCACTAGACGACCCGGCTTTGGCGGGGCCGGCGGGAGTTGAACCCGCAGCCCACGGATTAAAAGTCCGTTGCTCTAGCCTGTTGAGCTACGACCCCCCGCTGGTCTTGCCGCGCAAAACCTCCGCCTTGCCCTTGCAAAAGACGAACGTATGGATGCCGGCCTCGACCAAGAGCGTTTTCATGTGCGCGGTTCCAGGGCTTTTTCCATCCCAGATTAAGACCGCCATGTCGGGCTTGCCTTCCCTCAACATTCGAGCATTACGAACGAACCCCGCGCTCTTTCCCCAGCGTCTCCAGTCCGGGCGGTAACGCTCGATTTGGTGCCCGTGGGTGTTGCCCCAGGTCTCAGCCATCGCATCCACACCAGCGGCACCACCGACGATGAACGTGCCTGTCGTCTTGGGAACAACCTGGCGGAGAATCCGGGCTACGAGCTGGTAGTCCCGGATGGAACGGCTGCCAGCTACGAGGATTCGCATTTAACTCCAGTCACATCCGGCTTCATATCCATCCTCGCCCTTCCGGGGCGGCCCGTTGGGTTGCATCTGCTCGTTCAACAAATCGCTCGCGCAACTGTTACAAAGGCCCGGCTCAAGAAGTTCGGCGCCGCACATTCCGCACCGGGGCAACTCCACCTCGAAGAGACCAGGCAGACCCCTCACGGCCCACGGATGGTCGAAGAGGTGGACGCCTCGCAGATGCCAGGCGAAAGCCCCGGGATAAACTTTGCAGCAGGCACCCTCTTCGTGGGCGGCTGTCATCGGTTCGATGCCGTAGAGTTCGACGATGCAGAGGGCCTTACCGGCCGGCTCAATCGGGGGGTTCTTGCTCGAACAAATCAGGAGCGGGCCGCGATAGGAGGTCCGCCACGTCCGGGTCTCGATGGTCTTCAGGCCCTTGGCGATTAGGTTGGCATAGGGCTGCTTGACCGAGAGGGCTTTCATCGAAAACGCGCCTCCTTCAATTTCCTCAGCGTACCTTTTAAGGCCCACCCCACGTCATATATCTTAAAACGATTAACGGCAGACCATGAAAGTTTCGATTTCCGCGCAATCTGATTCACATTTAGACCTCGCCCCAACTGATACATAACTAGACTCGCGCACTCCTGAAAGGTTTTGTATTTATCCATTCAAACCGCCTCCTAAAGTTTCGCCCTTCCACCATTCGGGCCTTCGAGTTCTGCCCCAAGATTCCAAGACCAGTTGTAGTCAAAATCAATCACAGCGCGAAAAGCCATCTCCCAGACCAATCGGCGATGACAGTTCTCACGGCAAAGACAAGCCAAGATGACCGTGTGGTAACGGTCCTCAAACTGTTTCAGTAAGGGCAGGAAATTATCGCAGTTTTTGAATAGCCATTGGAGCCTTTTCGCGTACATCTTTCCCGAGCCGTGCTTCCAGTTTTCGCTCTCCTCCGGTGTCGGTGCGATTGTGTGCCAGTTGTAAATGATGTGCTTCGCTGGATACCCTCGATGTGACCGGCTCACTTGGATTATCGCCACACCGGGCGGCGGCCCGTCCGGGAAAAGCCGCTTGAGGTTCCACCAGTAGGAGGTCAGGACTCGCATTCGGGGGTTTCCTGTTTCAGCGCCTCTATTCCGGCGCGCGTTATACGCCACTCACGATAGGGCCGTCCTTCACAGGTCAACAACCCCTTCTTCTGTAACCGTTTAAGACAACGATACGCCGCGTTATGCGTTCCATGCGTCCAATACCGCTCTCGGACCTCCCAGGTAAGCACGACGCCAGCATCGCCGATATACCACAAGACGGATTTTTGCATTTTACTCACCTGTCGCCCCCTTTATCGCGGCCATCTTTAAGACAAGGCGGCCCTTTTTTGTGATTCGCCAACTTTTGTAAACAGCCGGCCAATGCATACCGACTTCGGCCAGTCCCAGGGATTTCAACCGCCTCAATCGGCTACCAATCGCCTCGCAACCGACCCCCAGGAACGTCGCCAACTGCCATACCTGCTTTTCCTCGGTGATGAGCGTGAGCACTTCCCGGAGCTTCGGCGTGAGATACCTGGCTCCGCATTCGTGGCTCTCATAGGTCTTCAACGTCCACCTCCATGCCCGGCTGCCATCGGAACGACATGCCCCCGAGCGCCATGTCTATACAGACCCACGGCCGGCTGACCTCACCCGGGCGGTGATTCCGAAGCCAGTCCACCGACCAGTAACCGCCAAACGCCTTCCCTATCTTCTGCGTTAATTTCAGCACCAGAACGCCTGAGCCGTTCAGAGCGTCGCTAATCTCAGCCAAGCGTACTTCCCAGTCGTCTCGGTCGGGGTCGCCCTTCCTGACGGCTCCTGGAGGCCAATACGGCTGAATGTGTTCTACCACGCCGTCCCGAACGAATATCCTCCACTCTTCCGTTACCGGCATGTTGCCGTAGGCTCGGCAGTGGCAGATGGGTGAGGTCGTAATCATCTCCCGAATCGCCCATGTGGAAATCGGCAAACCGAGCATCCCAGCGCAAAGGTTGAACTCGGCGACACGGACGATGTGGAAATCCAGACGCCCGGCGTCCTCGACGAAGCAGGTCCGCTCCCAATCATGTTTGCCCGAAGCGTATCCGGTCCGCAGGAAGTAAGGCGGGCGGATGCCGAGGTCCATTGCGCCGTGCAGGAGCCGCCTTTTTAACTCGAAGAGGATGGGAGGGTCCGCGCCATCGAAAACCGTAACGAGGTCGCGCGTCTCCTCTGGGGTTAGTTCCTCGATGACCGTCTTGGGCGTCGGGATTCCCAGTTCAACGAGCCGTGGATACCAGAAGGCGAGGTTGTTCATCTCGTTTTGGCTGTCGCCGATTTCTCTTTCCATGTCGCTCTCCTATCCTTCAGGGGGCGCGAAGCCTGGGCCGAGCGCCGGCGCTCCGCTTTCCAAGTATTTAGCCTCGATGTCAGAGCCGAGCCACTGTTCGACGGTCCCGCCGCTCGGCAAGCGGATGTCGGACAGAAACTCGCGCCGCACGGTCGAGAAGCCGAGTTCGATGGCCTCCAGTTTGGCCTTGATGAGCAGGAGCATGACCCGCCAGCGACGGTTAATCTCCGTCGAGTATTCCTTCTCGGCCGACTCCTTCGTGCGACGGGTTCCACGGCTCGGAGTGTGTGTGAAGGCTTTATCCGAGGGGTTGGGCAGCGGGACCGGAATGGTAATCGCCAAGCCCTCATGCTGGAAGCAGACCACGGCCATGTGGTTCACCATGTCCTCGAATGTCCCGACCTGTTGCGCCCCGGCCTTCTTGAGAAGGTACTGAATGTCGTACTGGGACTTTGAGACCGGAACCTGCGTGTCTTTTGCGTAGGCCATGAATCATCCCAACTTTCTATATTTCCCGCCCTCCAGGACGCCCTTTTTCATGCAGGAATCGCATACGACAATCCAGCAGGGGCATGGGTTGTCGTGGCAGTTTTTCTTGGGGCATGTCTCCCGCGAAATGGGGACAACACCGTGGGCGTCTTCGGCTTTAATCTTTGTTGGACAGAAGGCGCATTTGTAGAATCTGGCATTCGCCATCTTAGCCTCCAGCCTTTTTCTTATTCCTTCCCAGACCAGCGCGCACGCCCAGATAAATCCGCCGATGGGTACGATTAAAAGCCGGCCGAACACCTGGACAAGCGGGTTGTCGCTGTACAGGAAGATGTCGAAGAACATCTCTATGCGGTCGGAGAGCATCAATCCCCCCTCTTCGGATACTCCCTCACTAGCAGGTCGCCCGGAATTGGTTTGCGGGCCGCCATCTGTTTCATCCAAAAAGGCACGCCAGCCGTTCGGCATTGGCCCAAGATTGACCGCACCCAGTCGGAGTGCAGCGGCCGGGCGCCGGGGCCGGACTCGCCCTCGACCACGACCCAGGAGAGCCACGGTTTATCTTTGGGAAGCGGTTGGCTGCCGTCCCCATCACTGACCAGATGCCGTTCGCCCTCGTATTTGAGCTTCTGGTCGAAGAGCGGCACCAGGTCAATCGGTCCCAGCATGGGCGAGAGGTGGAGGCCGACTTTCCATCCGTGTTCGGCGCAGTGGAGGAAAGCATTCGCCCGGCGGTCAAGGTTGTCCTGGTCCTCGGCCGAGATGCAAAGCAGCACGTTGGGGTAGTCAACCCGGTCCTCGTCCTCGAAGAACCCGTACATCTTGGCCGGCCCCATCCACCCCAGGACAATCTCGGGCCGCTTCGTCAGGATGATAAAGGTGTCCTCTGGATTCTCTTGGGTTGCACGGAGGGCTTTGCAGATTAACTCGCTCGGCATCTCGGGGTGGAAGAGGTCGTTCCAGAACGTCCATACGGTCGGCTTGTGCGGCTTCCTGACCTTATCCATACTTTCAGGGAGAGGGATGACCATACCGTTCCAGCGGCCCTTTTCGTCGGTCACGCCGCCCCAGCGCCGCTGCGCCCACTCCGCCGGGTTCCCCGACCGCAGGTGGGACTCGGCCTCCGACCAGCAGTGGCGGCACCCGCGAGAAGCCTTGCTACACCCTTTATGGATGCCGACGCAGCCGTTCCACCACATCCCCTTCGCGGCACGCTTCGGGTCAAGGTTTCGCAGCATCGAAACTCCTAGTAATCATCAATCCGCATCGGCATGATGAGATAGCGCAGGTTTTCCTCGGCGCTCTCAATCAGCCAGGGACGGAGGCTTTCGAGCAGTCTGATGGTGACGGTCTTGGCCTTGAACGCCTTCATGGCGGCTACAATGTAGTTTCCGTTGATACCGATGTCGAGAGGTTCGCCCTCGTAGTCGCCCTGGAGCGGTTCGGAGGCACTGCCGGTTTCGGAATGAGAAACGATTTTTGGGGCGCCTTTTTCGAGGCGGAACCGCAGCCGATTCGACTTGGCGTCCGCCACGGTGTTCATCCGGTTGACGGCTTGATAGAGCCCGAGCCGGTCAGTCACAAACCCCCTCGGGAACTCGCGCGGAATCAGGTGTTCGTAGTTGACATATTCGCCCTCTATCGGTTTTGTCTTGACTGCCGTTCCGCAGAACGAGGCGCGGACCTGACCGGGCGCAATGGAGAGGTCAACCACGCCGGCCTTTTGCGCGAGATGTCGCATGAGCTTGGCGGCCTTCGTCGGCAGAATCGCGCTCTCACCCGCGACCAACCGCCATGTGAAGTCCAAACCGGCAACCGCCAGTCTGCGCCCGTCGGTCGCCACAAGGTTCATCCCGGTTTTGAGGATGTCGAGGTAGACCCCGCAGAGGAAGTAGCGGGATTCATCGTAAGAGACAGACGGGAGCGTCTGGCGGAGCGCGTTGTAGAAGTCCGGGGCTTCAATCACCGCCGAAGATTCCGTGCTCGGGTCGCAATCTTTATCGAAGAAGTCATCCGCTGCCGGATAATCGGACGCGGGCGGCACGACCAAAGAGAACGAGGCCAGCCCACTTTGCACTTTTGAGTTCGCGCCGTCGGATTCCAGGGTGATGAGCTTTTCGCAGAAAGGTAGGGCGTTCAGCAGCCATCGGAGAGGTAGAAGCATTTCGCCGTCTTCCGCCCCCTCACCAACGAGGCTCTGTGTAATCTGGGTCTCAAGGTCCGTCATCCGGGCGGAGAATCCGAGCTTCCCCACGCTGAAGTGTATGCAGTCGAGGACCGGAAACTTTGCCTTCCCCTGGCCGCGCAGCATGGACGCTAGACGCGCGAAGCCGAGAAGCTGGTCGCGCTCGCATGTTACCTTCATCTTGCTCCTTTTCGATGCTCACCACAACACAGGATAACACATGACGGGATTCCCTGTCAACGTGAAAGTTTCAGAAGTAGGCCACGTTCTCGGACGAGATGGGGTTCGGTATCCCGTTGCGGTCCAGCCAGAGCCGGGCGGCGGCGGTCAAGGCGACCTCCAACTCGTAAATGTCTACCTCGAACCAGTCGGCGTGCAGAGGCAGGTCGGTTATCCGCAGCCGGCCTGCTAGCCCCTCGATAAAGCCAAAGTCCATTGAGATTCGATGGTAAAGCGGCTCGACCTCCGTGTGGCGGTAGCGGACCTCAATCTGCTCCAGGCGGTCCACACAATCACGGAAGCTGACGATGTTGCAGGACCGAAGGGTCTCCTTTTCGAGCCCCACCATGATTGAGGCCAGCGCCTTTAACTTCTCGCCGTACTGGCCCAGTTCATCGTGCAAAAGCCGGGACACATCGCGGTGCTTGTGCTCGGCCTTTGCGATGATGTCCTTCGTTCCCAGTTCCCGTATTCGTTCTAATATCCTATCTGGATGCAAGACCGCCTCCTCCTAGATTGAGTTCCGTCTGGCGCACATCGGTTTTCGGTGTTTTCCGACGCCGATGACGTTTTCTGATAGCCTCGAAGTCCTTGGCTTCGGCGAACTCGTGCCCGAGGGTCTTCCAGCAACGCGGCCCGAAACCTCGTTCCCGTGAGCGCGGGTTCGTGAGGGGCTTACCACAGCGGCGGCATTTAGACTCCACTGGCTTCCCTCGGTCGCCGTCTTCGACTAGAACCCTAAAGTTTCCTGGCCTCGTTCCTTCTCCTCGTCACGGGCCTGCCCTTCGGTGAGTACCACGGCGGGGTCCAGCCCCTCGGCCCCGTGCTCGGCCCACCGCCTTAGATACTCGGGGTTCTTCTCGATTCCGATGAAACGACGCCCAAGCTCAAGACAGGCCCGGCCCGCCGAGCCGCTGCCCGCGAAGCAGTCCAGTACCAGGGCACCGGGGCGCGTGCTGACGGTGATGATGTGCTGAAGAAGAGCCTGCGGCTTCTCGCAAGGATGCTTTCCGGGGTAGGCGTTCACCGTAGGGAAATCCCAGACGTCGGTGTACGGCACGTCGGCGGTCAGGTTGAAGGGCCGCCGCAGGTCTTCGTACTCGGCCCGCAGGTATTCGTACTCGGCCCGCAGGTCTTCGTACTCGGCCCGCAGGTATTCGTACTCGGCCCGCAGGTATTCGTACTCGGCCGGTGTTTTCTCAAAACGATTACGCGGGGCGGCGTGGTAGTCTTCGTAGGGAAGCGCAGGTTGACGGCCACGGCGAGCTAATAATTCACGTAACCATTGGTAATTTTCCGCCGTTGGTAATTCCCATTGAACCAACATCAACCAATGTCCCGCCATCCCCGTGACCGTCCGGCTTCCGGTCTTTTCCTGAAACGCCTCGGCAACCTGCCGAACCGTTAAACCTGCCCTCTCGACTTCCCCAGCGAGATACGCCCGCAGCGGCTCAAACACGAATCCCCGCAGTTCATCGCACTTGGCCCCGTAGCCGGATTCTCCCTTGGCGATGTTATCCGCGCCGTAGTGCTCGCAAAAGATTATGGCTTCCGACGCCGGGAAGAACATCCGCAGGCTCTCCTTGTCCCGCATCTCGGCCTTCGTACTGAATGGGGGTTTACGCCACGTTATCCGTTGGATGATGTTAAACCTCCGCGCTAACATCACCTCAACACGCGCCGCCATCCGTGGCCCTGCGAAACAGTAAAGCGACCCGTTGGGTTTCAACACACGGAACCATTGAGCCGCGATGCCGTCCAGCCACTCAAGGTACTTGGCAGGGTTGTCCCACTGCCGGTCCCACGCCTCGCCCTTCACACGAAAATAGGGCGGGTCGGTTAGAATTAAATCTACCGAGCTATCGGGAAGGAACTGGAGTAATTCCCGGCAATCGCCGCAGAACAACCGTGCATCGAAGGAGTTGTCCGGCTCCCCGGCCAGCACCTCGCGCACGTCCCCAAGGCGGTGGTCAAAGGCGGTCATGCCATGTCCTCGATTTTACGGCGGTGCTCCGCCAGCCAGCCGTGCGTCGTCTTGACCAGCGCCTCAATCTGGGCGTCCAAGTCCGGGGAGTTTAGCCAACCGTCGTAGGTGTCGGGTTTTATAACCACGTCCCAGCCTTCGGGGCGCCGGCGGATTGAACGGCCGCACCGTTCGAGAAAGGACCAGTAGGCAAGCTGGTCGCCCTTCGCATCGCAGAGCAGCTTCTTCCAGTTGTTCGCTTGGCACCATTCGTATTCCTTGGCCGTGTGAGCATCATGGACGACCACGATGTCGAACATCTCCGACTTGACCCGCTCAACCCACATCGTCGCCAAGTATCGGTAGGGATGGGATTTGTAGTAGCGCGACACCCAGCGCCGGTACTTCGCCGTGTCTATGTCGGCGTCCGGCTTCATCAGTTCGTAGATGTTTTTCGGGAAGTCCAGCAATCCGATGACGGCGACCTTGCAGAAGTCGGCCAGCTTCTCCGCGTACTTGACCGCGACGTGGTTTTTAATCGGTCCGGTCTCGCCGAAAAAGACCACTACCAAGGGGCGGTATTCCTGAAGAGGCTCGTAATTCTGCTCGAAGTTTTCCTTATTGACGACCACCTCGATACCGTTGAGGCCCTGGACGATGTAATCGCCTGGGCTCACGATTATGTCCGGGCGGTTCTCGTTGCCCGGAATGACGCCGCCTTCGTTGTCCTGGAAGGCGCTGATGATGACGGGACGCTGCCTAAACTTTCGCCACTTTCCCATCAGAGCTTAATCCTGCCAAGTTTGAGGGCGGCGGCCAGAACTCCCAGGGCGTCCCCGCGAGCCTCGATTTCCACCTTCGAGGATGACCGTTTACTGACGCGGGAAGCCGTGAATGGGTAATCCGTTTCCAAGCCCCGCGTGAGCAGGTATCCATCTGCGGCCTGTGCGACGGCCGCCTTGGATGCGTTCCGGTCCCCACAGAGCGACTTGCGAATTTCGCCGGCGGTCAGGAATACCAGGGGCTCGGTCGCGTAGGATTCTAGGCCGATGAGAAGCCCAAGGCAGACGCCAAGGAGTTTGGAGGAACGCGCGCTCTGGCTGCCGGTCGGGGCCTCGGAGAGAAGGATAACCCTGTCGCCCGCCCCCTGGAAGGGCTTCATGCCTTCGTAAAGTTTCTGAAAGATTATCCGGGCTCGTTCGGCGTCCTGGTCGGCGACGAAGAGGTGGGATTTCGACTTGTCCTTGGCCGTAGGGACGAACGAGGTATAGACGCTCTTTGCCTTCCCCAAAAGGGCAAACCCCCACGCTGTAATCGAGGGGTCGCAGGCAAGGTACAGTTTCATCTCTGGCCTCCGTTCGACTTCAACTGGTAACAGTCCGGCTTATCGAGGTGGAGTCCACAACTTCCTTTCCACTGGGCCTGTGGCCCACGGCGGAACAGGTCGAGCTGATACTTAACCTCGAACAACCCACAGTGGCAACCGTAAAGCCTGCACAGTCCGGTCTTTACTGGAGCTTCAGGTTTCATCACAACCTCGTTTGCAGCATCCGCCAATCAGGGATACCCCGGGTCGAGTAAAACTTGCAGCAGGACATGAGCCGGCTTGCCAGCCGGTCGTCTATGGTTCCATCGCCGACCAGACCCCGCTCAACGACGTTGCCATGCTCATCCACCTCGTCCATGAGCAGTTTGTTGGTTGTCAGGATAAGCAGGTGCCTTTTATCGTAGTGGTGCATGAGGAGGTTGTTGAGTTCATCAAGCTGGGCGCCCGTGTAGTTAAGTTTCGTTCCGATGTCGTCCAGGTAGAGAGCCGAACATCGCCAGACGCGATTTCGGCGGCGGTCAGCCTGCTCTTCTCGGAAAGAGTCCGAAAAGCTCATCAACATCTCGCGCTCCACGGAGACCTCGACCCACGTCTGGGTCATTTCGACGTAGCGGTGCGCGAGTTGGATGGCGATGTTGGTTTTCCCGCTCCCCGGCGGCCCCACAAGAACGGCCCCCGAGTGAGGCTTCGGCCCCAACCATCCCGAGATGTGCTTCTTGAGCAGGGCGTTCAGGCCGGCCAAGGTGCGCTCCGCCTCTACCCGCCTCTCCTCGTCGGGCTCCAGTTCAAATGGGATGTCTATTTGTCGCTGTGTGTCCAGCATCTCGTACATTCGCGGATTAACTCTTTCGAGATGCAGCAGCCATCTTTCCACCGATGTTTTATCGCGGTTGTTGAGGTAGATGGGGCAGGGGCCGGCGACGGTCCCGCGCTCCTCGTCTTTGCGAAGCAGGATACCGTCACAGGTTCCACAGGGGCCGTCAGGGTTTTGACACCCATCGGGGCGGACTTCCGGTTCATCTGTTTTCAAATCGGTTCTTTCGGTTTGGGTTTGGGGCGATTCGACTTCCGGGTTTGCGTCCCCGCTTCATCATGCCCGTGTTTTCCCACGAAAGCCCCTGGCGCTCTTGACGCGCCTCCACATTGTCTATTCCCTTGCGTTGCCCGAGCGCGTAGGTGATGTCGAAGTATTTACCATCCGTCCACCACGAGCCGTAATACCAAGTGTTTTCAATCGCCTTCTTTAAGTCGCCGACGGTATGCCCTCGCCGAAAGGCCCCCAGGATAATCCCCCGCCGGCTGTCGTTGAGTTGGCGGTTTAATTTAACCCCACACTTTTTCAACGTCTCAATGTAAAAATCCCAAACCTCACGAACGACATCCGCTCCATTTTCTATTGAGACATTTTGTAGAGAAGGCAACTTGGACATATTATCATTCTTCTTAGTATTATCATTCTTCTCTTCCTTATAAGGGTGCGCTTTTTCCTGCGCTTTTCCGTGCGCTAAAAGTTCATTTAATTCTGTCTGTCCTGTTGATAATACTGGCCTTCCCGGTTGCTTATTGTGCGCTTTTTCGTGCGCTTTTTCGTGCGCTTTTCCGTTTTCCTCCCCCTGGTACTTCTCCCAGTTGAGCACCGTAATCAACGACCCATCCTTGCCGCAGGGCTTTACGGTTATCGTTTCGGCAACGATAAGCCGGTCAAGTGCTCTTCGGACTGTGTGTCGGTCAACCCCCTCGCCCGAAAGTTTGGCAATGGCTTTCATGCCGGCCAAGAGCTGTCCCGGCTCCAGCGTGTATTCCTTGCCCTTGTAGAAGACTTTCCCCGCCCCGTGCCGAGCCATGCCGAGAATGGCGATGAAGACCACCTTCTGTTGCGCGGTCGAGTCATACCAGACCGGAGACTCTAAAATCCGACGGTGAAGTTTTATCCAGCCCTGCATCAACACCGACCACGAAAAACGGCTCTGGTTGCATCGCGGGGGATGCGGGCCAGAGCCGTTGAAACCTCGGCTTCCACAGCACCGGCCCGCCCATCTTCCCCGTACTTTTTAGAATAGCACTCGCGCGGTCCGTCGGTCAACTACTTTTCGAGCGAATAGCTGGCGAACCGCTTGCCGTTCTCGTGTTCGACAATCTTGGTAGTGATGTCGAGGCCGTAGTTGCGCCGGAGTTTGAAGATGATGGCCCCGAGGCGCCAGCATCCGTACCAATCCAGCGCCTCAAGGGGGGTGATGGAGCCGCCGGACTTCAGGTGGGCGTGAATCTGCCCGGTGGCCGAGTTTGGGTCTGGCTCGGCGCTTTTCTTCTCCGGGCAATCCAATCTTGGGATAAAAGGCACGAGACCTCCTGGTTTCGATTTTAAGGCGCGAACTCTTACTCGACCACCCAAAGGAGTTTGAGATGCTGTTCCTCCCGTCTCGGTTGAACCGAGAGGCCCTGGAGGTATTTCGGCGGCGGTATGAAACCCCGAATCCCGTAGGTCTCCATGAGGGCGTCTTGGAGGTCGTAGGTTTCATACCTCACGAGGTCGGCCGTCTCGAAGAGCCTTGCGCGGCGAGCCTTTGAGTGGGACAGTATCGCCCGGCGCGTTAATCTCCCGGCTTTGCGCCAACCCCAGCGAACCTGGAGGTTGAGCAGCCACCGGCGAAACTTTAGCTTTCGCGTTTCGTTCATTTTCCCACCATCGTTTCAAGCCGGAGCTTTAGTTGAAAAAACTGCCCGTACAAATTGGCTTCGAGACTGTCAATGGCATCCAGGATGTCATCCTGCCGGACGCTTATCTCAATCGGCTTGATAACATCATCCTGACGCTCCGCAACAGAGTCAAGCCGCTGGCCCAAGAGTTCCGCCCTACTTGCGAGGTTGCAGTCGTTGATGAATCCCAAGGTGAGCAGCACGGCGATTACGAAGCAGACCGCGATGATGACCAATCCGTTAATCTTCTCCACTTGTCTCCTCCTCTGTTTCGTCGGCCGCTGGCTTGTACGCTTTGAAAACCGACGTTCTTTCTTCCTCCAGGAAACGGCTCACGTAGTCTTTTTTGTTGACTGTCTTGCCGTCTTCGATGATTTTCAAGTCCCGGCCCTTGACGATGTTGCTCAACGTCGTCTTGCCGAGGTTGATGCCTCCCCAGATGTTTTCCTCCGGGATGCCGTGGGCAATCATGTCCCGGACAATCTCGGCCGTTTCAAGCTTCTGCACCGACTTCTTGGTCACGACGTAACCGAGCTGGCGTCCGTCGGTGAGGGATGCCGGCCCCACCTTGTTCGCGTAGTCCTTCAGGGTGGATTCCAGGGCTTTGAGGTGGGCGGAGAGGGCGAGGTAGGCGTCGGCGTAGGCCGTCGCGGTCTCGGGCGAGATGGTGATTTTCGTCCCCAGTTCCGCGCGGGCTTCAGCCAGGTACTCGCATTCCATCTGGTAGGGGCAGTATCCGCAGTGATGCCCAACCTGGCCGCGCCAGTCGGTCCAGCCATCGGCGAGGGCGCACGACTCAAATATCTCGTCCAGCCACGAAGCCTGCTCCTCACAGGAAAGTTCCCACTCCGCCGTCTTGTTTGAATACCGGACGTTGACGATGCGGCCGGTGATGCCAACGAGGTCGGGCCAGTGAAGGCTCATGGCGGCGGCGTAGCGTTTGATTTGTGGAGGCGGGTCTTTCGGGACGATGTTGGACCGGTCGCTCTTCCAGTCGCAGACCATCCCGTAGTCGCCACGACGCATCCCGTAGTCAATCCGACCACGGAAGACGGCCTTCTTGTCGTTGAAGCCGCACAGTTTCCGGTCCGCGTCTATCCCGAAGGCGAACTCAATCAGCCGCTCGTCCTCGCCGGTGACGTTCATCTCGTACCGGGATGCAAAGTTTCGCAGGACGGCCCGGGCGTCCTCGCGCACCTCGGGGTCAATGAGGTCGTCCAGGGTGCCAAGATGGGAAACGGCCTTTTCCAGCGCCGTCTCGGAGGGACACTCGCCGGCCTCAATGCAGAAGGTCAGATACTTGGCCGCGCCCTCGTGAATGCCCCGGCCGCCCAAGAGGAAGGAATTGACCGCGAGGCTCGGCTTCACCTTTTCCCGGTACTGCTTCGAGAATCTGGCCGGGCAATCGGTGAGCATCGTGAGCGAACTGTTGGAATAAGCCATCCTGACTCCTGTTTTTGTAATGGTGGGGGCACCCTCCTACGAGAGCCGATTCTTTGGCGGCCTCCCCCGCTTCTTCTTGGGGAGAGTGTCCAGCAATCCCGTCTGGCCGGGCTCATCGTCCAACTCCTGAGCGGGGCCATTCGCTTTAGACTCTTTCTGTTTGGTGCACTTGCCGCAGAGGGTATCCATGCCGGCGATGACGCCGCCCTTTGGGTCCGCCGAGTCCACCAGTTCGCCGCAGGCCGCGCAACAGTGCAGTTCCGAGGCGGGGGCCGGCTCTCCGGTTTCTGCCTGACTTTCTCTCCGAAGGCGCTCTACGTCTCCTGGATAGAAGGCGGGGCCGAGTTCTGAACTCGCAACTGGCTTGGGGGGCCTGCCCGCGCAGTTTGAGCAGTAGGTCTTATCTTCGATTGTGAAGTGCGCGCGCTGTGGCAAGTCGAACTTCTTCCCGCATCCGTCGCAGATGAAGTGGTCTTTCGCCGGGGTTGCCTCCGCCTTTTTCGGCTGGGGTTTTTCTTCACGGCTGAAAACCGTGCCTTCCACTGTCTCCTCTTCGGGATGTTCCATGCCCAACAGTTCAGCCAGCTTGGCCTCAGCCTTCTTCTCGTCCAGAAGTTGAAGCTCGACCGCGACCTTCACCAGAACCTCTGGCTCGACCGGTATGGGCTCGTCGGCCTCCCGGTAGGCAATGACAACCCCGTCAATGTCGCCAAACTGCATGAGCAGTTCTTCGGCGACCGACCCTGGGTCCGCCTCCACCTCCGGCGTCTCCTCGACCTCCTCGAACTGCGCTTCGTCGTCCTCGGCACCGGGCAGGAACTCCGCCACAGTATCAGCTATCTCCTCCTCGGTCTCCTCACCGAGCGCGGCCGGCGGCAAAGCCGTGAGTTCCGCTCCTATGCGCTGTATGCGCTCATAACCGAGCAGGCGCGCCTTCTGCGCCACGAGGCGGAGCTGCTGTACGCTCTTGAGCGCGTTGATGAACTCGTCGGGGTTTTTCTTGATGATTACCGTGGCGAGGGGGATGCGGTGGCCTTTTCCTGTCCTGTCCACGACCTCTTTCTTCTGGAAGGTCAGGAATATATCGGGAACCCATGCGAGAAGGCCGCCGGTAAGCGTGAGGAAGTGTTCGAGGGCGGCCATGATGCCGGTGATGGTGTTGATGCCGGTCGTTCTGAAGGTGTAGACACCGCCGAACTCCGGCGCGAACCGGTAGGCGAATTGCAGAATGCCGTGGGCCTTGCAGGGGTTCTTGTCCTGGCGCGCCTCCGGGCAGGTCGGTCCGCACGGACCCCAACCACACCCGGGAGACCAGCGGACCTCTTTATAGCGCCCTTCCCTTTTCGTGTCCCTTATCCGCCTGACCGCGTTGCGCTCGGGATGGCTGGGGTCGTTCACACCGTTGCCCCGGCACCACCACATCCGGCCGGAGTAGAGCGCGTAATAGGTAACGAAGACCTCATCAATCTCGTCCCGAATGAACATTATCGGGAGTTCTTTGATGACGGGGGACCCCTTGGGGTCCAGTTCCATCGGCAGGCTGTGTTTTTCCGAGTAGGCGGCCAGGGCCTCGACCGCCGACTTGTCGGGAAGGAATTGGTCGGTCTCGGGGTCCTTCTCGGTTGTTACTAGCTCGAAGTGATTGAGCTTGACCGGAAGCCGATATTCGTTCCCGCTTTTTCCCTTCCGCTTCTCCCCCTTCTTCCCCATGATAACTCGACCGCGTTCCGTCATCCGCAACGGCTCGCTGAAGTGGATGCCGATGGGCGGGCGGTGCTTGGCGCCTTCTAATTCCCAGGCCATTATGACCTCCGGTTCAATCGGTTTTTTCGTCGGGGTCCTCGATGACCTTCCGCATCGGAACGCCCTCTCGGAGTAATCTTTTCCACTCCGATTCGGGGATGCGGTAATATCGTCCGGCCATCACCGTGCGGACCCGCCCGTCCCGGCACATACGCTGCGCCGTGTCCTTATTTACGTTCAGAAGTTCCGCAAGGTCCGATGTCGTGTGGTGCATGTCGCCCGCCTGTATTTTCGGTCTGGGGCAGGCGCATGATAACACAGGTCATCGCATCTTGTCAATTCCGTGTTCTCGAATCCAAACTTCGCGTTTGGCGGCCACGGACCACGAGATTGAACCCATCGCCTGTTGAACCGTTCGGCCGATGGCCTCCAGGCGGTGTAGCTGGAAGTCGGGTTTGAATTGTGACTCCGGGAAAAGCCGCGTCGCCGCGTAACCAAGCGCGCGGTATGTCCGCTCGTGAGCGTTCCGCCCCACGTCCTTCCAGAGTTCCTTGAGCGCGCTGGCGCTCGCGGAACAGTTGCGCGCCACGTCGGCGACCAGAAGGCCGTAATGCAGGAATCCCGCCAAAACCAAGCGTACCAGGTCGCCCCAGTTGACCTCCGGCTCCGGCTCGGGCCTGCTCTTGACGCGCGATACGGTGGACTCATGCACACCGACGAGCTTGGCAATCGCCACTTGCTTTAGGACGCCCTCCCGGAGATGGGCGCGGATTTCCCTCACCTTTTCGTCGCTCAACTTTTGCATGTAGCCCTCCGCTTGACCGGGAACCGCTCGGCATCCCCTCGCCACAGAAGCGGAACCTTGGAGACCACCTTGGGAACCAGTATGCCGGCGCCTATTAAAGTTTCCACAGTGCGCCGACTCACGCCCATGATGCGTGCGGCCAGGTTGACTGTGACAAGCCTAGACACGGGCGGACTTTCGGGAACGGCGATAGTGCCGGGTAAGCCGCTTGGCCTTGAGGCGCCGCTTCACCCGATTGATTCTGCGGCTGAGAGAGGCCAGGTATCGCCGCCGGCGCTTCTTGCGCGAGAGTTTCGTGACCCGGCACTTCTCATGAAACGTCTGGTGCGCCGCACGGATTTTCGCGCGCCGACGCATCTCCCGGCGTTCACGCCGACGGCGGACCCAGCCAGCTATCGACCGGCCAATCCGCCGGAAGAACCGGCCGATGGCGCAGAAGAAACGCACAATTACACTTCTTTTGCGCCTCCCTTGGCGGGTTCCGGCTATCGTATTGTCAAAGTCAACCGATATGATGTTCCGCCTCATTGCGTTCCTTTCAAAGTGACGACCGAGACCTCTTCCGTAGAAAAGGTCGCAATCAAAGTGTCCACGTTCACCGAGACGAGATGGTATTCGACACTGGTGCCGTCCTGCCTCCACGGCCCCCCGTCTTCGTAGACATCCTCGTCCCATGAGCCGTCAGCATGTTGCCATCGCTCGACCGAGCCGTGGGCTATCCACCGTATCTGCTCGGAGACGGAAATCCGGAGCGGGATGCCCTCGGCCAGAAGTTCGGGCCAGAGTTTTAGTTCCAGCGTGGCGATATGCGTGTGGTAGTTGTAGCCCTGGGTCGGCATCTCGCCCTCGTCGAAGATGAGGTCTTCACCGAAGCCCTCCGCGATAACCAGGCGCTTTTGCTCATATCCGTCGCTCACAGGTTCCCCTTATCTTTCAGGACGGCCTCCACGACACCGACCCAAAATCTTACGAGGTCCAAAAGTCCGGCATGTTTGGCCTGGTCGAGAGCGAAGCGAAGGCATTGCTTGTAATCCGCCCTCGCGTTCGAGCCTTGAACAAAATCCATCAGGGACTCAAGCTGAAGACGGCATTCCCTGTTCGCTCGGATTTCGTCGGGGTACACATCGTGCATAAGCCCCAAGAATCTCGGCGTGTAGCTGGCGGTAATTTTCGGGTTTCCCATCGGGTCTCCTGCGGTAATTTTCTGGTTTCCCATCGGGTCTCCTTTGGATTCCGGCCAGTAGGCTCGGATGAGGTCTATTTCCTCTTCTGTTGGGTTTTTGAGAGACATTTTATCTCGGCGCGAAGAACGGGAAGTAACTTGCCTCCGCCCTGTGAAGTTCCCGCATCTCATCGCGGCACCACGAATGGGTCTCCCCGCCCTTGCGCCGGAACTTCCGGACGCGCTTGTGGAGTTCAATCGTCTGCTCGTAGTAATCGCCGCAGACATCCGGCCAGATGTCGAAGTAGATATAGTCGTACTTCTCACCGTTCGGCGGCTCCCAATCGCGGGCGTCCCCCTGATAAACCTTGAGACTGGGATGGGCGAGGTGCGGCGCGACCAAATCTATCACGTCCTGGTGAAGCTCCACCACCGTCACGGAGTTCACCTTGTCGTTTCCCAGAATCGCCGGAAGGATGAGCCCGATGCCGAGCCCAAAGATAAGAACGTCGCCGAACGCAAATATCATTATTTCACGCTGCGTTCGCCTCTCGAAGTCAGTGTTCGACATGAAGAGTTCACCGTTTACGAGAAGTTTGAAGTAATCCCCGGAGCTTATCCACTAACGCGGGTTTTTCAAGTTGTGATATCTCGCTCCATCCTCGGTGACGGTGAAGTGCTCAATCTCGGCGATACCTTTCTTGCCCGCCGGAATGATGACCTCGCGGTCCCTGCTCATCCTTTCAATCATGTGACCTCCCATCGGTTCGCCCAGCGCGCATTCGGCTGGATGGAATTGCGGGCGCGCAGGCGTATGAGCGCGGTCCTTACCATCCCCAGTTTGTACCGGTATCCTCGAATCTTGAGTTTCTGGAGAATCCGCCTTTCCCCCAGAGGCTCATCTTCCAGGAGCAGGTCGTAAATCAGGTCGTCCAGTTCGGTCGAGACGTGGTTATTCGTCATCAGTAGTGGTCCTCCGCTTCGTAGTAACCGCAGCGGCCGGTCTTTTTCTGCGGGCGACGGTCATCGGGCAAGGTGCAACACTCGCCCTTGTAAAGCCATGCGAGGTCCACGAATCGGCAGGTCACGCAGCCCAGGGCGTCGTGAATCGCCCGCCAATCAGTCTCCTCCTCGCTCTTTTCGCAGTCTGTCACAGTGCTCCTTCACGGCTCCCTTGTACCCGTGCGGGACTTCGAGCCGGTTATGGACGTACAGGACGATTTGGATTAAGGCGCGGGCATTGTCGTCGTCCGCGCGGCCGACCGCCCCGAGCAGGTCGTTCTCAATGACCGCCGTGAGGAAGTGCCCGGGTGGCTGTCCGACTTCCTTGTACCGCTTGAGCCCGCTCATCGTGAGTTCCGGTATCCGGGAGTAGTCGGAGCGCCAGTCGTGACGCGGTCCACCTATCTTCGGCGACCATCTTACGGCACCTTCCGGGCTCTCAATCCAAATAGTGCTCTCATCCGGGAAGAGAGGGTCGGTAAGGGCCTCCACAACTTCTGCTGGCTTTGCCCTGAGCACATCGTTCTTTGTCATTCCTTCTCCCAGAGTGCGATACGGCTTTCGCCGTCGTCGCGGGTTGCGACCAGCCGGTATCCTTTGCGCCCATAGACGTTGAGGTCGGCTTCCTCATCGGCTGCCTGAACGACCTCGCAAGCGGCGGCCAGGGTATCCAGCGCGGTATCCTCGTCGTCAGCCTCGAACGAATCGAGGACGGTCTGCATCTGCCACCAGTTCCCCACGGCGCCGGCGGGGCGGAAGGCATACACGAGGTCGGTCACTTCGTATTTCATTCACCCTCGCTTTCTGTTCTGGCGGCCCTCATCCGGTCGGCCAGTATCTTCGTGTGGTCGCACACCGTATTCCACGCCTGAACGGCTCGCCAGTGGTGATAAGCCCGGCCCTCCAGATTACGAGCCCTTCCGCACCGCCCAGATTTCGCCATCTCGCCGAGACATTCCAGCAGCCAGTCTTTCAAGGTCTTGTCATCCACGACAACCTCTAACACCAGCGGGTGCAGGGTCGCAAGAAGCGTCTCGACATTCACGGGCGTCATGTCCATACCGTTCTCCTCAGCCATTAACCCTCCTCACGGCCAGTTTCAAGTTTCTATCTATGAGTGCATGGGAGGTAGTTCACCCCCCAAAGATTATCCGCTCATTTGGTCAATCAGCGCGACAACATCCTCAAGGGCCTTGAGGTAGCCCATCCGCTCGTGCAGTTGGCACTCGTCGTTCTGGATTTCATCAAGGCGATGGTTTACCCAAATGAGCGAATAGTGAGGATTCTCGGCCATGCTCTCTGCCAGTTTCCGCCGGTCAAGCATCCATGAATCGCGCGCCTCATTAACGCGCCGCTGGGCTTCCTCAATAGCCTTCATCAGTCTTTTGGTTACGGGTTCCATCGGTCCTCCGGTTTAGGCATGACTGTGTTGAGTCTAACACGCTCTCTTACCGCCGGGATGGCTCCCGGCGGACGGAGGGGGCGCTAGAACTTCTTCTCTGTGATGGCCTGCTGGAAAGCTAGTCTCGCATCTTCCTTCTGGTCGGCTGGAGCCATCACTAGTTTGAAGAGGCAGCGGACGACATGGAGTGCGTAACTGCGGTCATTCGAGTTGGGTAGACCTTGAAGGCGGACGTTGAGAACCTTCAGAACAGATTCCACCGTGTCCTCGTCTTCCAGCCTCTCTTCGTCGGCTCTCACGATTTCCTCGGCCGCCTTGCGGGCCAAGGCGATGAGACAGGCGAGGTTGAGCGGGATGCGCGAGGTACTGTCTTGACGGTCGAAGACAAGGACATACTCTTGGTAGTGTCTCACGATGGCATCTGCACTCACGTCGTTGCCCATTGCGTTGTCGAGGTGGTCCCCTACGAGATGGGCGCTGACTTGCGGCTCGTGCATCTCTTCGCCTTCGCCCTCGGTCGCCCTCAGAAGCTCGCGGGCAATCTCGGCCCACCACTTAGGCTGTCTAAGGAACTCCATTTTATCCTCCTGGTCTGGGTTCTTGGGTCTAGGGTTTATCTATGAGTCCGGGGTGGGCTAAAGCCCACCGAGTCTATCCCGACAGAACATGCTCTGCTCGTCCCGATACCATGCCCTCGGCACCACGTAGGTCATCCCCAAAGTTTCCCAAGGCGGCATCCGCTCTTCCGTCTCGGGTTCAGGAATCGGCACAGCCACAGCGCATTCCGTCATCCCCGACCTCCGTTCTGTGGGCCTTTCCAGCGCCCGACATCATAATAGCACAATCGCGGAAAGATTACAAGACCCCACAGAAATAAATACTGGGTCTCAACAAGGACGCCCGCTTGACACAGGACAACGCAGGTGATACAATCCGGTCGGTCACTTGACCGTGGAGGGCCAAATGCCGGATGAGATAACTGATAGACTGGACGGGAAGACGCTCTCGACCTGGGCTCTGGTCCCCTGCGAAATCGGCGCCGACTCGCATCTCGTTTTCCGCTTCGGGGTCGGCTCTTCTGCAAGATACATCGTCCTCTGTTGCAAGATGGGAGAAGCCAAGGAAGCAACGGAGATGAAGTGCCCTGTCTGCGATTCTCCAATCCTCTACGGTTCCGGCTTTATCGCCCTATCCTACGATGACCTCCCCACGGTGCGGATGCAGCATTCACGCGGCGGCGGCCTACTACCCGTTAAGTGTCCCCACTGCGGAGCCATCCACCACATGACGGCGGAACAGGCCGTGATGCGACATGCTTGGCGATGCCGGAAATGCAAGCGGTTCCTCGGCCGCTCAGGCTACGCCCCCTGAAAGGAAGCCCCATGTCGGACAAAGGTAAGTTGATGGGCTGTGTCGTCTCATCCCTTGTTTTCGCCTTCTTCTTCGGTGTCGGCCTGTTCGCCCTGGCCGGCGGAATCTATCTCGCCTACCAGGGATTCGTGAACTTCGGCGAGGGGTTCTGGTACATCTTTGAGATGGTCGCCGGCGTGACCGTCTCCATCTCGGCTCCCATCATCCTCGTCAGGGTCTTTGCGAAATACCGGCAGTCCAAGGTTGGCAAAGAAGAAATTGACAAACCGGCGTAAATTAGGCTAAACTCCCCTTGTGGCACGGCTAACCACCGGGTCGCCTGTCATCCCCGACAGAAAGGACCGCCCGAAAGGGCGGTTCTGCTTTATCCTGCGGTGGTTCCAAGTCGAAGGTATTGAGGGTCGGTTCCCCGGTTCCAATAACCCATGTGGGTACGGTTTAAAGAAAAGGCCCTCTTGGGCCTTCTCTCTGGCTAGGCTCTATACTCCTAACCGAATCGCCGTAAGTTTAACAAAACCCGGAACGGCATGTCAACCCTACCATTCAAACCTCAAACCGACGACGCCGGCCAGCCGCGCTGAAAAGTCCGTCCTGATTCCTGCCACGGCCCACAGGCCGCCCCAGATTCGACGATTAAGGTTCAACTCCACTTCCCACCCAGGGTAAGAGGTCGTTGCCCCTACGCCCCAGTCAGGAAGCCTGGGAAAGTTTCGTATGCCCTGCACGTCGGTTATGTGCAAACGAGAATCCGGCGAGGACACGAAGATTACTCCCTCTTCGGTGACGGCAATCTCAAGGGCCGCCTCGAAGCTCTTAATCGTTACGTCGAAGGTCGGCGGCGGGTAGCGAAACTTTGCGGCCCATGCGTCGTTCTCCGCTGCCCAGGCGCCGGCGAACTCCGGCGGCGGGGTCGGCCCCTCCGTCTGTTCACCGGGGATGTCCACGTAAACGACCTCGGGGGAGACAACCGTGGCTGATGCGAGCAGGATGACCTTCTGCTGAAGCTCTTGGATTTTCGCCCGGGCCTGTTCGTTCTGGACCTCCAGCGTTCCAATCTGGTCCACGGCGGCGAGGTAGCGGCCCTGCACTTGGTCATCACGGAGAACGTAAGCCTGCGCCGCAGCCTTGAGGGCGTGGTTTTCAGCCCTGTAAGCGATATTCGAGATGAAGACGAGCACCAGTATCACAGCCAGAAGGATGCAGGCCCCGATGAGGATTTTAACTTTCACTTCGAGACCGCCTTTCTATGAATACCACGGCGGAGGATTTCCCCTGTACGCCCGCGATTGAGTCCACGGCTGCACCTCGGCACCGATGTGCCAATGCTCTTTAACTGTACCACCTACAACGCCGTTTTTCCAATACCAGGGGAAATAGAAGCCCGCGTCGAACAGGGCGGCACGGACCTCATCCCGGTGCTTGCCCGCGCCGGAATTGAAGAAACGGATGGCGGTCTGCTCGGCCGTGAAGTCTATGGCGCGGCCAGTCCAGTGACCGTTGATGTCTGTCTTGTCGGTCTCCCCGCCGTAGTCGGTCTCGCACGTTTTCCCGCGTGGGCGGTAGCACGAGTTCACCACGAGCGCCCCGGTCTCCTGTCCTCCGAGGTTGACCATGACCCGGTGGAAAGTTTCCAGATGGCGGAGAAGTTCCGGGTCAATTCGCATGTCGGTCGAGGAATACCGTCCTACGGCCAACCGTTCCGGGACCGCCACCAGCCCGCTCTCAATGAGGTCAATGGGCGTCGTTTTGGTGAGGATGCGCGGCGGGGCGGGCCTTGCGTGGAAAAACTTGTTTGAGACGGCCATTACCCCTCCCCGTCCTCATGGGTGGTGTGCCCGTTCCCGGCGGCGATGTTGGCCGACCGGACCTTGGCGTTCTGGTAGGACTTGAAGGCGATATACGAACCGAGGAGGGTAAACCACCCCCCGGCCACCACCATCGGCACTCCAGCATCGAGCCGGTCCATCAGGAAGGCCATGACGATTGTGGCGACCGTAACGATAGTCGCGGCCACCATCGTGAGGATTCGGCTGCTGTTCTGCTCGAAGGCCATCAGGTCCTCCTTCTGTTTACCGGTGGAGGGCGATTTTGATTGCTCCCCAACTACCCTCTTCAACCCGGCTGTTACCAACGGCTGACGGTTCCCACCAGACGCGGAGGCGAAGGTCCGTTTCCCACTCGGCCCACTGGCCGCCGTCGTAAATCCTGGAATGCGGATACGCCCATGTGTGAGTGGCGTCATCGTACATCTTCATGCTGTCTGGCAATTCGATGACAGCGAAGAAATCGCCAGGGACGCGGACGGGCTCCGGGATACTGAAGATGTACCAATCATAGTTGTAGGTGTAGTAATAATCTATGTCCTCGGCGATGACCGCGCCTGGGTTATCCCCGTCACGTTCGTAAAGGGAGATGACCGGCGGATTGAACCAGAACGAGCCCTGGAGTTTCGCGGTGAAGGCGCTTACACATCCGGGGCGCCCGCCCGTGTCACCCGGCCCGCCCTCTGCGGAATCGCAGAACAACACCGCTACGGCCGAGGCGTCCACCGTCTCGTTGCCCCCCGCGATTTGCTTATCATCCCAGGAGAGTTCCCAAGCGGCAAGGGCGGTCGCCAGCAGGAGAAGCATCACGAAGCAGCGCATATCAACCTCCATTTTTTACACGGCTCAACTATTATAAACTAAATATCGCACGGAGATTAGAATGTTGGTCGCGGTCACGTTGGTCTGTTTGAGCTGAATTTTCAACCGCTCGGCGTTGGTGATGTAGTTGAGGTTTAAGTTCTCTCCAACCGAAGCCCGCCACGAGGAGGCCGCCGTCGCAGTGGCCGTGGAAAGGATTTGGTCAGCATCGCGCAACAGATTAAACTCGACCTTGGCTCCAGGGCCGGGGGGTCCCGCGCCGCTAACGAAGGCCGACAGTCCAAGAACCTGCCAGACCTCGCCGACTGGAGGCATAAGCCCGTAAGAGCCACCGCCAGGATATACAACATCTACAAATGACGTGGTGGCTGCGGGAACGCAGAAAAGAAGCTCCCGAACAAGCAGCGTTGATGGACCCCACGCGGTTGCAAATCCCCCGCGCTCCAGCTTCCAAGCGTCTGTGTAGACGTAGCCAGAATTGAGCGCACCCCCTTGCACCAGCGAGCACGTAACGCCTTTGCCTTCAAGGTTTGTAAAATTGGTAGTAATTTCAAATCGGGTCCACTCTTGGGGAATCTCGAAATCGGGTGTGTAATGCTCTTCGTTGAGCGGTGCTGGGCTGGTCCGCATGTAGAGACGCGCGTAGTTTCCAGGTACGGAAGAGATTAAATTAACGGAAAAGGTGAGAGGTACGTGATAAATTCCGTTCAATCCTACGGAAAACTGATTGAGCGGAATCATTTGGATTAGAATTGGCGGTCCACCGAGACCCCACCAGTATATCTTGGGGCAGTATCTTCCAACCAGAGGCTCGATGGCTCCACCCGTACCACCGCGAGTGAACAGGCCCCCGCCAGACCCGGCATACAGAGCAGGAAGCGCGGCTGAGACCCCGTTGCTCCAGTCATCGAAACCGGGGTCCAGGATAAGATTCTCCGACGGGGCCGTCATCGCCATGAGCGCCCTGAACTGCGCCTCGAAGTTGTCCGGGGCGTTGATTTCCCCGCCCTGGGCGACGAGACCGGATGCGGACAAGCCCGCCTTCGACATCCCGCTCGTCGCCGAATTTTCTTGTTCGGAGAGCTGAACCCGCTGTGGGTCTCGGCGGAGTTTCGTCAGCCCCGGTTGGTACTGCTGAATCTGGCTGCCGTCGTTGATGTTAATGCCCTTCTGCATTCCATTGCCGGTTGTACCGCTATGACTTGGCATCATTACTCCAGCCAGTAAGTGAGCGTAACAACACCCGTGAGAGTAAAGTTTAAACTCGTGTTAGTCGTCAGTCTCACCTTGATATAAACCCATGTGCCAGCAGCTATCAGGAGGTTCGGCGTTCCCGCCGGATGGAGGAACTGAGCCGACCACGGGTTGTTTTGTGTGATATTTCCGCCCGCATTCCCTTGGTCGTCTATTCCCACCAAGATTTTGTCGCCGCCTGGCAGGACTGCGTCAACTGAATATGCCACAATCCAATCTTGGGCCGGATTGAGCGTCGGCGTTGTAACGCCGGCGGGCGCCGTCAGATGGATGTCAATGCCCCGGAGCGAGATGTTATCCGTGGCCTTGAACCGAATGATTTCCGTATCACCCGGCGTGTCGGCGGCATCAACCGTAAAGGAGAAAGTAAATTGTTTCGTGAAATCGGCATTGACCCGCTGCGAAGCCGTCTGCCCTCTATGAACAAGGCCAGAATCCGCCCATGATGCCTGATTCTCCATGTTGACCACAACGCCAATCGGGGGCGTCGTAAACGCATCCAACTTCGCGCGGTCGTCGGTCAGGAACCGGTCCCGAATCGTCAAGGCCGAGTTCCCCGTCAACTCGTTCGACGAAATCCGGCCCGAAGTGTCCACGCATCGAAAGCGGAAGTAGTAGGTCGGAGCCGACGAGGGCACACTTTCAATGGGAACCCAGAAAATCGAGTGGTCCGAACGGAGTAGAACCCCATCCGTCCAGGTCGTCGGCGCCCCCCCCGACTTGTAAATCAACTCGTAGTAAACTGCACCGACAACGGCGGCGGCGGTAACTGAATAGCCATCCTTATTCGAGACAATCGTGAGAGAACCCGTGCAGGCCAACTGCGCGGTCGCGGCGATTCCCACATTGATGTCCGTGGTCGCGCTCCACGCGCCGGCGCCGTACTCATTGACCGCCCTAACCTTCACACGGGCCTTCGCGCCGGAAACCCCCAACATCATCAGGTAGGGCGTATCCCCCAAGGTTCGGTGAAGGTTCTGGTCCTCATCAACCGGAACCGAGCCACTGGTCAACTGCTGGTAGTGGACCTCGTAATAGAGTGGGTCAGGGTCGAGGTCATTCCATTCGAGCCGCAGATAGGCGTTCGTCCGCCCCATGAAGGCGGACCGAGCGGCAGAATCCACACCGGTCATCAGGTCAGCCTCGAAACCCGTTGATACCGATACGCCCGTCACCTGTGAAGGTAGGACGCCGGCTGCCCGCTTCGTGAAGTCCACGTAAAGCCATGCCTGGTCGGCGCGGAGGTCTTCAATTTGCACCGGCTGGCCGGCTGCTGTCCGCCAAACTTTAGCCAGAGCGAGCTTCGTGTCCGCGTCACGGTCGGGAAGGGCGACTTCCAGTGTGGCGTTGTACGTGTCTGACCGCTGCGTGTCCGCACTGCCGGGAACATAGCCCGCCTTGTAGGTGCCCACAACATCGTCAGCGTAGTCGTGCTCAATGCAAAAGTACCTCACTGTGTCATCATCAGGCGCGGCTACATCATCCCCCACGTCGTCTTCGAGTAGCAGCATCCCGTTTATATCGAACGCGATACCCGCCTTGCACCGCACATGGTCGGCGTCCGTACCCTGCTCAACTTCAAACCAGTCTATTGAACTCCAGCCGCCGGCGTCGTTTATCTGGGAAATAGTTAATGGAATGCCGCCGGTCCCCAAAAGGGCGCGGGTACGATAGAACAGAAGCTCAATCGCGCCCCACTGATAATTTATCCAGTCCTCGTCAATCTCCAGCCCGTTTTCCGCAAGGGCGCGAGCTTCGAGGAGTCCGGTCAACGTCGGGAGCGATGGCGTAGGCATGGCTACCTCTTAGAGCGTCGTGGCGAGCAACCCCGCTTGGTCCGGGGTCAAAGCCTTAAAGGTGAGCTGGAGGAACGTAAAGTCTTCTGTTCTTGGGGAAAGCACGACCAGCCGGAACTCGTAATATCGGTAGAGAGTCGAGGAGATTTCGGCGGTCTCGCTCTTCGTCTTCTCTGTCCAGTCGGTAAAGGAGCCGGGCAACCCCGTGTCGGAGCCTCGGATGTAGACCTGCATCTGCGCCGTTCCCAAACTGACCGCGCCTTCGTCGTCGAACACATCCGCGTCGGGCCGCTCCCGAATCGCGCAGACCCAATCGCAGAACCATACCCAGTCGTCGTAGTCGGCGCCCAAGTCCATCGTGTCGGAGTCGAAGACCTGCTCCGAACCCTCGCCGGCGGCCAGGACGATGAGCGCGCCGTCCACCTCATCGGCGCTCATGCCGGCGGGCACCGTCCCGGCGTTGAACTCGGCGCTGGTGGACTGAGCGACGTAATGATAACAGAACTCGACCGTGGCGCCGGCGAAGCGGGGTAGGATGTCGGTCAACCGCTCTTGGATGCGTGTCTCGACATCGCCGTAGTATTCATCGCAGGCGGTGTAGGTGCCGTCGGTGCAGGCGACCCCAAAGTTTGCATTGCTGACGACGCAGCTATCCGGGTCGCCGTCCTCGGGGTCAAGGAAGTACCGGCAAATAGGGGAGGCCCAGATGAAAAGGTGGATGTCGAAGGGCGTTGACAGCCATGTCGAGTCGCTGGCGCCGCCCACTCCGAGGTAGGATTCCCCCAGAATCCAGCCGTAAACGCCCTCGCGCGCCAGCCCCACCATCGGCTCGATGAAGGCGATGAACCCGAGGTCGTGCCAGATTCCGGCCCTCGTCCCCAACTCGCGGACCTGGAGCGGGGTGTTGAATCCACGACTGCGGTAGGAGTGGTCGGGCTCGCCCGGGCCGCGCTTAATGACGCCCATCTCGTCCTGAACCAGGGCGTCAAGGGCTTGGCCGACCGCCGTTTCAAGGCTCAAGTCCTGATTCAGCTTCTCGACCGAGAGGCAGGTCTGCTTGAACTCATCGCAGGCGGTGTATTCGCCACAGGTGCAGTTTGTTCCCCAGTTCCCGTTGGCGACCGCACAATCCAGGCCGGACTCATCCGTCTCGTGGCCCGTCAGGTTGTCGCAGATGCGATACCGGAACCGGCTGACCTCGATGCCGAGCGCGTTGATGATGTCCGTGGCGAGCTTGTTCCAGTACCGCCGCTGCCACGCCGGAAGGTGGGCTTTCATTCGGGCGAATATGTTCATGTGATTACACCCCGTCCAGTGCGGCGCGGATGCGCTCTTACGCGAGAGGTGCTTTTGTAAATGTCATCGGAGTCCGGGTCGAAGGTGCCCTCGTTGTAAACCGCCTTTATCTGGGATGGGTCGAATACGGCATAGCTGACAGCCCCATTGGATTCCCGCAGCTTGACCCCATCGTATCCGGCCACCTTCAGTTCCTCAATTATGGCCCCATCGTCGAGCAGCCGTTGAACATCATCCCAGGACTCAAAGTCATCCGCGTCAACCCCGGCCAGGTCGGCCAGTTCACGAATCGTATATGGATTTAATGCGCCTCGGTTAAAATACGGTGCCCACCCATCGGCAATCATTTTCATTTCTGTATCCGCATTGATTGTCAGGTCAAATACGTTTTCGGCCTTCAGGTAAAAGGCTTCGGTGCGGCCTTCCGCCTTTTTCCCTTCCAGATTCTCCAAGACCTTCTTCCGGTTGTAGGCGAATGCCTTGGCCGTGTCCTTGTCATCGGTGAAGTAGAACGCCTGGCTTGTGATTTTCTCCTTCTCACCGGATTCGTCCTGTCGGTAGGCGGTCTTTTTCTTGAACGAGCAAAACTTCGGCCCCGCCGTCCCATGATAAACGACTATGGGTTCACCATTCGGGTAGCTTACCTGCGAATCGCCGAACCACTTTTTGAGGGCCGGGCTCATACGGGATGGCTTCGGCATCGGTCCGCCACCCCGCGTCCGCCGCTGGTGTTGCCGAACTTGTGCGGTCTTCCCGCTTTTCGTCCTGCGCGCGTGCGCTTTAACCCGCGTCATTACGTCGCCCCTATCGCTTGGTTCACGACGAAGGTGTTGAGCTGTGGCAGTTCGTATTCGCCGACCACGATGTCTATGGCCGGCTCGTACATGGTAATGTCCTGCACTCCCTCCGCCCCCATGATTTGCGCTATGACCGCCTCACGTGAAACGTCAGCCCCGAACGGCCACCGGGTATAGTCAAGGTACTCCAAGACTGCCAATCGTGCGTTCTCGGCCGCCGTAGAGAGCGCGTAACCCGGTTCGACTGTGATGTTCAACCGAACGTCCACATCAACGAAGTCAACGAGCGCGATGTCCACCATCGTCGTCAACCCCACCCTCGGGCTGATGTAATCGGTCAGCACTTCTTGGAGCCAGGCCGGAACGGAGAGGGCGCCGCCGGGGATGACGTAAATCGTCCCCGAGGCCGGTCCATTCGTGCGCGGTTTCAGCTTCGCCCGGATTATCCACGCCCGTTTCCGCCACTGATTGCACTCCGTGTACCGGCCCACGGTGCAAGCAACACCCCAGTTGGCGTTGCTCACGAGACAGTCGGGAACCGAGCCGTCATAATTCGCGCAGAGAGTCTTCGTGGCGTCGTAGCAGTAACCCAAGTAAGCCTCGCCCGGGCCGCGTGAGAGCGCCCAGTACCGATTCCAGCAGCGGGATTTCAGGCTGTCATCGTCCTCCTCGTCCTGGCCGCCGTTCGAGGGCGCCGGGTTCGTGACGGACGAGATGCCGACCGGGAAGCTCGTGACAGGATAGCGGATGGTGTTGGAGGGCACGAGGGTTGAGAGGCCCAACGAGAGCGAGACGGCCGGCAGGGTCATCTCGGTTTCGCCAATGGCGATTGTGCCGCCCTCGACCACCTTGAACTTGACGCCGGCGGCGGTCTGGTAGGTAGCGTTGGTCGCCACGCTGGAACTCTCCGCCCCCGTAAAACGCAATTCGACGACCGAGTAGCTGGCCGGGAATCGGGTGAGCCCATACCGGGCGGCAACCTCATCCAGACGACTCCCCTTGCAGGACGGCGAACTGAGGCGGTGAAAGTTTGCAACGTCCCGGAGGTAGGCCGTGGCCTCCTCGACCTCCTGGGCGACCGAAGCGAGAAGGTTTCGGAGCGCGCCGCCCACATTCAAATCCGTAACCGCCGATTGGCTTGCAATGAATATCTGTGTCATCCCCCGCAGCGCATCGGAGAAGGTCCTGTATTTAGGATTCCAGGCCGTCATTCCACACCTCCGATGAAGTCCAGTTTCTCGTCCGTAATCATGTAAGCCGTGATGTGGTAGTTCTGCGCGTCCTTCACCCGCTTCGAGCTTATTCTTTCGCTGGCCTTGACTTGTTTAACCTGAACGGCTCGGGTGCGCGGGTCGGCCATGATGGCTTGCTCCAACTTCATCTTCGTAAACTCGACTTTGATTGGCGCGTAGGATTCGCCGACGTGGCTGTCCACGTCGAAGCCGAGGTGCGGCGCCTCCATCAACTCGCCGGTTTCCGTTTCCAAGAGCCCGAGAATCGTCTGGCGGTAGTTGTCCTCATACTCGATGGTCGCCAGGTCGTCGCTCGTTCCGTTCAGGCTCGGACCATTGAGACTCCAGGCAATGCCGATTCCGAGCTGTTCGCGCCCCTTCCCTTCCGTTGCGACGAAGTTGGGGTTTCCCTGCCGCCCGATGACGGAACTGCGCGGTATCTTGAGAACCCGGCCAATCCAGTTGGTCGTGTTTTGGTCCTCGACCTCGCCGCCGTTGGCCTGCGCCAGTTCATACCAGCGCGCCATTCCGTAACCGGTGTGGTGGGCGATGCTTTTCCAGGTATCGCCCTCGCGCACAACGTAGGAGAGGGAGGTCTTGGCCGCCGAGCGGTAATCTAGCTTGCGTGCGGCGACGACGGCGAAGCCGAGACGTTTAAGCTGGCTGATTTGGTGCAGGAACTCGTAAGGAGGATTAGCCCCGAAGGATAGTGCATCCTCGATGTGCTGGCTGAAGTGGATAAGGCGGTTCACGGCGCGTTGTGGTAACGGAGACCCGGTAAGCCGACTGGATTTCAACCAGGCGACGACCTCTTGGGTGCTGTCTAAAAGCAGCCGCATGAAGGGCGCGACCGGCGCGAGCACTTCGGGTGGGCCGGCGTCCAACCAGTTTTCTTCTTGGGTGCGCTCTATGCTCATTAAGTAAACACCCCGCCGAGGCCGGAACTATCCTGCCAGAACATTTCCGCGAAGTCCTGCACAAGCATCATCGCGCCGAGTGCGTAGGACGCGGCTGTCGTGGCTATTTGCACGTACTTTCGCACGTAACGGTAGCCTTGAAGAATATCGAAGATGGGGTCGAGATAGGAAAAGATGTGGTCCCTGACGTATCCGATGACTGCGAGCTGAATCTGGTACTGGTAGAGAAACTTCCGCTGGTGGGATTCGGTGAACGCGAACTTGGTGCAGATGACCTGGTAGGAGTCTCCCGTCTTCCAACGGTAAAAGTAAAGACGAGGGTATTTTTGCAGTTTCCCCTCGCCTAGAATGTCCTGCTCCACGCTCCAGTAGTCCGGTGTCTTTTCCCCCTCCGAGAGCCTGAAGATGTCGTTGCGGAGGCTCATCATCTGCTCGTAACCGGTCTGGTGTTCAAGGCCGACCCGGCGGCCCTTGTATCCGGTCGTACCAGAGATAGAGATTTGGGGTAAACCCATGCCGTACCGGTCGGTCACGACACCGCCGTAGGTTTGCAGGATGGCGGTGCGGCTCATGTTGGCCTCGGAGATGTTCTCGGGCTTGACGGCCATCGTGTAGACAGCAATCTCGTCGTTGCTGTCTGCGTCAACGACTTGGAAAGTGTAAACGTCCGTGAGCTTTTCTAGGGTGTGCTTTATCGCGTCCGCCGTCGTGACCACGGCATCGAACTCGCCCCTCCCGTGCTCGCCGTCTATGAAGAAGCCCATGTTGGCCTTTCTACTGCAAGGGTGCTCCGGCCCCGTCCTTTGAGGCCCGGATGAAATCGCCCCAGAGCGACCCGAAACTTTGCACAAACGTATCGGGCTCGCCGGTACTCTCCAGTTGCAGAAGCCCTTCTCGCAAGACCGCCTGATTCGGCTGGATATTCAACATTTGGTCGCCCACAAGGCTCTTCGCGCCCTGGAACCAGTTACAGAAGACCTCGGCGAAAGTCCGGGCCGCCTCGTCATGGGTTTTGTCCCCGTGGAAAGCAGCGGCCAAGGCGGATGCAAGTGCCATCTCCGGCATTAAGGCGAGGAGCCCCTGAGACCCGGAAACTTTCTGGAGGAACGGCATGAGAACACCAGTCGCATCCTGGGCGACCTCACTTGGGCTCCAGCGGTTTTTCTTGGAGAACTGCACCATGTCGTTGATTAGACCCGCCGTGTCTATCATTCAGGCTTCCAGTCCTCGTTTACGAGGATGTCATGGGTTGTTTTAATCTCGGGCGGCGGCTCAACCCAGCCGGTCGTCGGGCCGTAAGAGTGCGTCTGGGTGGCCCCTTTCAACCAAGCGATGAAGGCATTCCATTGAGCCTCGGATAGCACCCCCTGAGTTCCGCCATTAAAAATCGTCTGCCCGTTGACGACCTTAATCTCCCGGCCGTTTATCGTGAGGGTCGTCTGGACTTCCTCTTCGTCATCGCCCTCTCCGCGAGTCCTCGGGAGAGTAATTTCGATATTCCCATCCGCATCGCCCTTGATTATAACCCCGGATTGGGTTTTTCGCCTAAACTCACCCTTGGCCGGCTTGAGGTCGTCGTCCTGGTCGCGGTATTCGGGCGTTCGGAGATAACCTTTGATGTAGGGCAAGGCCACACTCCCATTGAGGAAGCCCACCACCACGAGGTCTCCCGGCTGCGGAAACTCCGCCTCTCCGTGATTGGTGCTCCTCGGCGAGACGGTCATGCAGCGCCGAACCTTCAACATGCGCTGCGTGCGAAGCATCCTGACCGTGATGATGGACAGTTCGTAGTCCACCGACCAAACTTTCCCTTCCTCTTCCGGGTATCCGTCGAAGATGTTGCGCTTCGCCCGCCGCAGGAGCGGCCCAATCGAACCCTGAATCGGCATGGGTGTTACTCCTCGATTATGTATTCGCCGCGCGTGACGGTGAGGGTTGTCGTCCAGTTGCCGCCGAATTGGAAACTCTGCTCTACCTGCTCAACGTAGAATCGAAGCCGACGTGCCTTACCCTCCCCACTAACGAACTGGTCTTGGTCAGACCGGCCAGAAGCACTCACATTAACTTCGACCCAGCCTCCCTTCATAATGTCGGTTCGGCCGGCGATTATGAGTTTCCCGCTCATGTAGTGCGGGTTCATTGAGAACCAATCCGCTAGGAGGGCGGTCTGCTGGAAAAGGAGTTTCAGGATTTGGGCACCATCGGGGTCAGGATTCTCCTCCCCCTCTTTGCCGATAAGCTCCTTTGGGTAGAATCGGTTCTGCACCTGCATGACCTTGACACCAAAACGATGCGTGGCGCCGATGTCCTCGCCTTCCGTGAAAAGGCCACGCAACTCGTTGTAAACTGTTTCCATGCTGCTCGGGTTGTCTATCCTTCTCAGGAGGGCCGTCCCTGCCCTTTCATCCGGCCCGTCGCGGTCCTGAATCTGCCGGTGCGCTTCAATCCATGCGCTCGCCTCTGCGTTCGTCTTCTCACCCCCGCCGGTTCCGCCACTGAAGTCAGGGAACGGCCCGGGGTAAAACCCCGGTATCAGAGCTTCGATTTGTAACCGCAGGTCAACGATTTCGCTGTTGGGTGAGCCTTGGAAAAAGGTGTAGGTATCCCCGTCGGAGCGCCCAATTTCGAAACTGATTATCTCCCAAGCCTCAATTTGGGGGATGTGTGGCTCATCACCTTTCAGTTCCGTGGGAGTTCCTTCATTCAAGTACCAGAAGGGCTGATAGACGTACTGGCCGGAATCTTCATACATCACCATTGAGTTCGGCGTAAAACGCGGGTCGTCGCTTTTTACGGAATCGAACGGACTTGAGCGCACACACAGGAACGCCTTCATCGCCAAGTCCGCGCCGGCCTGGGGCATCGCCCGGATGAAGATTTCGTAAAACGGCGGGGCGGCGATGGCTCGCAGAAGCCCCAGAATCGGCCCTTGCTCCTGGCCCATCCCGGTCGCATCAACGGCGTCAATCCCGCACCCATCCCGAACGTGAATGTTCGAGGTGAGGTCAAGCACATCGGCGAGTTCAATCGTGTCCCGGCCG
>Ga0307377_10001128_pt1 | contig 34958 bp, 23 predicted proteins | sample TR3MG_FD_202535 | JGI IMG/M metagenome (GOLD analysis project Ga0307377, IMG submission 202535) | Soil microbial communities from Risofladan, Vaasa, Finland - TR-3 | ecosystem: Environmental > Terrestrial > Soil > Coastal area > Acid sulfate soil | place: Finland: Risofladan, Vaasa | collected... | reverse complement strand
GCTACGGACAAGTATGTGAAGCTTGCGTTCGCTGGTCAGCGCAGCGGCATGGGGATCAGCAACTTCGTCGATTCTGTTATTTCCGGGTCTTCGGCCATGCAGCAGTATGGCGTAGACGTGGAGAATGTTGCTTCTGTGATGGTGACTATTCAGAAGCATTATAAGGACATGGGGCTCGATCCTCGTTATGCAGGGGGTCAGGCTCAGCAGGTCATTGGGGGGATGGCACAAGGTCTCGCGAATCTCAATCCGAGCATGAAGGCTGTTCTGGCACAACAGATGTTCCCCGAGTTGAGCGCTCTGGATGCTCTTCAACGGTGGGAGGACGGGTTCCTTCGTGCGGGCGACGAAGGGGGCAACGACTTTATGCAGCGTGCCCTCGTAGAGTTCCAGAAGTGGGCCTCTGAGGGGGGGAGGTCGCGCTCTCAGGCAATCCGTCTCATGGAGTATCAAGGCCTCGACAACCGTACGGCGGCTACGGTGGTTGATCTTGGGGAGAAACTGGCACGGACGAACGATTTGAAGACCTTGGATAAGAATGAGCGCAAGCGGATGCGGGAAGCTTTTCAGACTGAGGGTCAGCGTATTTCAGGCTTGCACAAGACTCAGCGTCGGCTGTACGCGGCGATCAAGGATATCGGTGGGGGCCTGTTGAAGGTTCTTGTCGGTCTTGTGGGTGTACTCGCGCTGGGGATCAAGTCCATTCCCTCCATTATCAATGCAGCTCTCGCGAGTCCTGCTCAGGCCAAGGAAGAGCTGACGAAGATAGCCACTCAGATGGACCTCCTCGAATCCCACATCGGAGTGGGTGTTGCTGACATCGTAAAAGGTGTTTCGAGTCTTCCTGGCATCGGTGCGAAGGAGTTTGGGGATGACTTAAAGCCTATCATAGATTCTTTTGGCTACAAGGTTTTTCTTTCTGGGGGAGAGGGAGTTGCTACCTCTTTTGGTGACGTTGGTAGGCAGACGAGCGAGGTGTTGTCCCAGGTGAAGCAGCTTATGACTGATGCTGACTTTCGTCGTCAGGTGATGGAGCAGGGGGCGGTGGACGGGCTACGGCTGACGGCGTTTGCTGTGGGTCTTCTCCCCGGTGCCGATACTCCGGAAGAGTGGAGCAATAGAGAAGCAGCGAAAAAAGCGCTTAGAGCAAGAGCGGATATGCTGGAGGAGCAGCTCATGGGCGGAGGAGATATTCGACGTTCGCAGTCGCCTAGTCCGTCCACGAAGGGTGCCGCCAAGAATGCGGCGAAGAGCAAAAAGCAATCTGCCCCGAAAAGTAAAAAATCCTTGAAAAAGGGGAAGGGCGGTGTGGTTGTTTCGGGAGCTGCTATCACGAATGCGGAATTGAACAAGAAGATGGGAGACGCTCCGAGGCTATGAGCAACCTTGTTCAAATCTTGCTTGATCTTCCAGAGCTGGAATCCCAGATTGGGGAGACTATACGCTCTTACGCCGACCTCGGGAACGCCATACGCCAGTCTTCTTCTCGGGCGCAAAATTCGGCTGCCTCGTTGAAAGGCCAGGGCAGTAAGGACGTTCCGGGGGCCCTTCTTGCGGATAACGCCGATGTTTCTGGTTCCTTGGAGCGGTCACTGCACGTGAGCGACGCTCAGGGTCGGCTCGTCTCGGGGAAGCTGAAGAAGCTGGAGGAGTTTAGTTTTGGTGGTCTCCTTTCCCAGAGTGGTGGTCCCTCGGGGAGGGGTGCAGCTAGACGAGCCCCAGACGCAATTCCTGTTAACATGGACCAAGCGGCAAAAGAGGTGGATGCGGCGTCAAAAGCTCCTGGGCGTGTGATGACGGAGCTGAATAAGGTCATTGACTTCCAGAATAGACGTGTGCAAGACGTGGCCAAGTTTCTTCAAAAAGAGGCCGCGTCCATAAAGACACAAATCCATGATTTGTTGCGGAAGGTGCCAGGTAAGGCGGCTACTGGTTTTATCGGCGGTTTGATAGGTTCGATGGTGCTCGGCTACACGGAGCGTGATCGACGTCGTAAAGAGATGGGGGAGATGGCCAACATTTTTGAGGGGGGTGTTGATTCTCTTTTCTCTTCTGCTGGGAGGAAGGCGACTCGGTGGTTTGCGAATTGGGGGGAGCGGTCGCAGTGGCAGTGGGGCGTGGGTCGTAAGGAAGTGCAGGGCGCTGCTCAGTTGATGGTGGACAACGGTTTTAAAATTTCTGAGATGATGGGGAAGGTTGATTCCGGGCTGGGTCATGTGGGTAAGAATGTGGTTACCCTGGCGCTCGGAATTGGAAAACACTACAACTTCTCCACTACCGAATCGATGGAGGATATAACGAGTCTCGTTCGCGATTACGGAACTGAGATAGACCACGTGACGTCATTCTATACAAAGCTTACGGCTGCGGGAGCACGAAGCGGGATAGGTGTCCGCACTTTCACTAGGATGGTGATGTCTGCCAGCGCACCACTTTCGCGGATGGGGGTCAACGCGGAGAATGCAGCCGTCTTTGTCAGCAAGGTTATCAATTTTTACGAGGAGGCTGGTCTGGATAAGCGTTATGCGGGTCGTCAGGCCGAGGGGGTGGTAGCTGACCTCGCAACGGCCTTCAGCAGGTTAGACGAGAACTTGAAGATTGTCCTGTCTCGTGAGGTGTACGATGACGAGGAGAGCGGAGCTGTCTCGTTGATGATCAAGTTCGACGACGGGCTCAGGCGCGTCTCCGAGGGCGAGTCGGACGAATTCTTGGAACGACTAATTCGTAGCTTTGTCAAGATTGCCAGGGATCGTACTGCACCGGGGCGGAGTGAGGGTATTTACGCCGTCAAGGGTCTTTTGGGCGTCGGTAATCGTACTGCGCAGCTCGTTTGGGATGCGGGGGAGAAGATCTCGGAGGGTGGTAAGCTGGAAGAGCTGGACAAGAGGGAGCGCAGGGAGCTTCGAAAGGCGTTTAAGACTGAGAGTACGCTTGTTTCAAGGTTACACAAGACGCGTAGAGAAATGATTCGAGGAACAGCGATGATGGGTGAAGCCACGTTATCACTGTTGGTGGATCTGTCAGCCTTGCTCATGATCGGCTTGAAGAGTTTGTGGGCGATGGCGTCTTCTTCGGAAAAAAACAATGCTATCCTTTCTCGTACGTATGGTGCGATGAACAAGATCTTCGACAAGATGGCGACTCATTGGGATGAGTTGTCCACGGGTTCAGGGGTTTTAGTAACCGCGATGGGCGCGGAGTTCAAAGACACCTATAATCCCGTTCTGGGCATTTTGAGGGGAGGTGGCGCGGGCAAGCCCAAGAATCTGGGTGCCGAATTTGAAAAGGACGCCGCTGCTGTGGAGAGGCTGCGCAAGCAAGCGGCGGACGACAGGAAGAAGAACGCCGTTCAGTCCCCTATCGAGGGGGCGCTTCGCGCGGGTTGGCAATGGGTTACACCTCAGGGTAATGTGTACTCTGGCGCCGGGAAGCCATTGGGTGTCGTTCCCGGCGCCACGGACGCCCCGAAGGATGTCAGAAAGACGTTGGTGCGTGACTATATACAGGAGCGGGAGGGGAAGATGAGTAGCGCTCTCCCCTCTGCCGCAGAGATGCAAGGGTTGCCCAAGGTTGGCGGCATGCCGTTAATCTCGGTGGGGAACCCGCGACTCTCTGCCGAGTCTTCTGAGGGCAAGAACCCCGGCAAGGGAAAGCCCGAGGAGAAATCACAGGAGTCGGCAGTTCCAGTAGACAAAGTAGCGCAGGCAGTGAGCGAATCCCGGCAGATCTTCGCGGAAGCTTCGTCTAGTACGATGGGTGCGTTATGACTGAATTAGTAGACTTGACACACCTTGATCAAGCGCGTTTGAAGTTTACGCAGCTCGGTGACGCGATCCAGGATGTTTCTCAGCGGAATACGAAGACTTTTGACGATCTGCTGAAGTCGTTGAAGGGTGGCGTCGAGTCTACCTTGGGGGAGCTGGGCGGGGAAAAGATAGGTTCTAGTATAAGGTTGCAGGGGTCTGCTGAGGCTTATACGGAAAAAGTGGCGGTTAGGTACGAGAACTTCGCCGCGAAGATGGGTAAGTCCCTTGATCGGGTAGAGGGTGTTCTGACGAATACCCAGAAATCTTTTTTGAAACTGTCTGACGATGCGCGTCGCCTGACTACAGAGGTTGATTCGGCTACGGTTCGCTTGAAGGACGCGGCGAAAGATCCCTCTCAGGAAAAAAAGGAAGACAAGGGTGGTAAGCCAACCTTCGCTAAGCGCATAGTAAAGAAAGAGGTTAAAACTCTCTTGGGGCGGCTCAAGGGGATGTGGTCGAAGCTCAAGCTCCCGGGACTCGGTGCTCTTGCGGCGGGGGGCATCGGCATCATGATACACGGATACCTGGACAAGGACCGTGTTCGTGCCGAGGCTGGGGAGATGAAGAACATCCTCATTGCGGCGTATGATGATGGCGTCAGGGGGGCAGTGGGTAAGGGTACGAGTCGGTTGGCGGGGATTCAGGAGAGCCTTCAAAAGTACATGGGCCTTAATCGGAAGGAGATTCAGGACACGGCGCAGGCGTTCGTGGACGGTGGCTTCAGCGTTACAGAGATGACGCGCAGAGTAAAGACTGATCTTGGCGGCGTGCACGCGAGTGCGGTGACCACTACTCTCGCGCTCGATAAGATGTTTGAGCTGGCTGGGGGAACCAGTGCCAAACGTATGGTCGATCTCATGACCAAGTACGGTAAGAGTTCCGATGAAGCTCGCGAGTCTCTCATCCGGATGCATTCTGTTGGTCGTGATTCCGGAGTCGGTGCCATGCAGTACGTGAAGAATGTTGAGGCGGCTGGAGACGAATTGTCGAAAATGGGGTACGACATCGACAACGTCGTGGACATTTATTCTCACGTCACTAAGGAGTTTTCGAAGATGGGGGTTCCCAAGCAGTTTGCCGGCAGGCAGGCGGCTATGGGTATTCAGCAGATGGCCGGAGGTATAGCCAAGATGGGTGACAGTTGGAAGATCATCCTAGGACAGCGGTTGGGGTATGGAAGGGGGCTTGAAGCACGCCAGAAGATGATGGACGCTTTTTTGCGTGTGGTGGACAAGCAGGACACGAATGAGGTTCTCAAGATCGTGGAGTCTGTCTACGGCATCGCTATGGAGGCTACCGGGGATGACGAGGAGACCTCTAGGTTCTACATGGAACGTCAAATGGGGCTCGGTTTTGAGGGTGCGCGACTTATTGCTAAGATTGGGAAGGACATGCGTGAGGGGAAGGTTGTGGAAGCGGCACAGGCTGCCAAGGAAAATTCCACTATTCTGAAAAAATCTTTCGGTGTTGAATCCAAGAAGCGAAGCCAGTTCGAGTTGATGATGAATTCCTGGATGAAGGGCCTCGCGAAGGTTGGTCAGGGCCTCTTGGGTTTGGCGCTCCAGACCTTAGCGTGGTTGATCGCGTATTTCAAAGCACTCCCTGCGTTCATCATTAACAAAATTACTGGACAAAGCGGGGCCAACAAGCAGTTGGCGGCGGACATAGAAAAGCTTTTTGGGAATTCTGAAAAGCACAAGGCGCGGATGACTCAGGGTTTTGGCCAGATGATGCGCGCAATGCGAAACATGGGGTCGGACGTCCTGTCGGGAGCGCTTCAGACGCTCACGGATGCTGCTAATTTTGATCCTACGGGGAAGAGGGGCGCGGGTGCTGGTGAGGGGGGCAGGGGCGGCGAGACGGATGCGGGGGAGGGCCTCCCCTACGCAGGTGACGCCGTGGGCCGCGTGAGTCGCGATCGTGGTGTGGGCCAGCCCGCGTTTGCTCAAGTTTCGCAGCCTAGTGCCCCCACGTCGCAGATAGTGTACCTCCCAATGGCCTCTTTAGAATCTGGCGAGTCGATTTCTGCCCGGGCGACTCTACCTGTTCCCGAAGCAGAGCGCGGGGTGTGGGATGGTGTATGGGCAGGTGGGGGGATCTCCTTAGAGGTGGGGGGTGTTGATACTGAGGGAAATATCGGATTTTCTATTGCGGGAAACTGTCCTCGGTGTGGCTTATTGTTTGGTGATGATGAGCGCATGGAGCAACTCATGGAAGAGGGCGCCTACGATGAGGATGACTTCAACGCTCTTGCGACCATGATCGCGTCCGAGGTCGGTAGGAGGCGGTTGCGTCGGGGGGGTAGTAAGATAGAGGATGAGGCTGCAGGAATTGGGTTTACTGCGTTGAATCGTTTGAAGCAGGGGGGCTTCGGAGAAAGTCTGGATGACGTGATTACCGGAGGAGAGGGCTTTGGCAAGCAGGTAGGGGGATCGCGGCCTTACTCTACAGAACGCGGGGCTACGAAAGAGTCGAAGGAGATCGCCCGCAAGCTTCTCAGTGGTCGGTACGAGGACCCAACAGGCGGAGCGATAAACTTCTACCATTCCCAGAGGGGGACGAAAATGCAAGGCCGTGGCTTCGGTGGAGAGGACGCAGCGCGTCGTACTTACATGCCCCAATTCACCAAGGGCAAGGTGAACACCCGTAATATAGGGCGGGCGTCTTTTTGGGGTAAAAGCGGATCTGTAACACAGCGTGCTGCGGACGCGGAAGAGTGGCGCTCTAAAGAAGAGCACGCATATAGGGTAGGTGGAAAAGGCGGGGGCGGTGTTTCTCCTGTGGAAGAGGTCACTCTGAAAAAGCCCGAGAAGAAGGGGGAAGAGTATGGAATTTTTGCAGATAACTAGGAAGTCTGACGGAAGGGGTAGACGATGCCTTTTGGTAGCAATAACGTAACTCCGGTGCCCAGTATTGAACGCATCCTCGATAGGATTTTGAATCCGTATGAGGACGTGGAGTACCGTGTGCCTTTTATTTTTACGTCGGATCAGCGAATAAAGAATGGTATCTCGCCAGTGAGGATGAAGGTGAACCCGGAGACTGTGACCTTTACACAGAACAAGAGGATTTCTCGAAAGGACACGCAGTCTGGCGCCGTGTTCTATCACTGGACGAATGCCAAGGGACGCAACAACGACGTCATAAACATTAGCTTCACGGGGTCTACGGGCAACATCAATATCCGGCAGGGTGCTCAGCGTAACAGCAAGTTCGCGTCGGAGTTTCTAAAGAAGTCCAGGGACTACTTGAAGACGTTAACGAAGCAAGAGGGCCTTGACGTGTCGAATATGGCCGGCGCGTCCAAGCTTGTGAACTTCTGGAACCTGTACAGCTTGACGACAGAGCCGGTTATTGATCCTTTCGCTGGTTATAACAATCGGTTTTACTTCATGTACACGAGTCCTTTGCTGGGGAACGCCATGGTTCAGTTTGTGGGTCACTTTGATCGCGTGTTGGAGTTCACGGACGACGCGTCGAATCCGTTTAGTAAGACGTATTCGTTCAGTTTTGTTGCGACAGAGACAATTCCGACGATGGACGAGATTTTTAGGTACGTGTCCATGGCGTTGGGTAGCGAATTCTTCAACGAACTGGAGTAGTAATGGTAGAGATTGGACAATCACTGAGTAACCAGCAGGACGCCGTTTCATCCCAGAGTGGGATCTATCGCGCCGCGTTCCCTGCTTTTCGTGTGTTCATTTATGGGCAGGAGGTTTCGGGTGATGTGATCGACGTGCGCGTCAATCAGTCTGGCGGCAGCATGGATCGTTCTCCTGGTACCTGTTCTATCACGTTGTACAATCCACAAGACAAATACATCATGGACCACAGCGACATAGTTGCGCTATCTAACGGACGCGGTCAGCTTCTTAGATACCTGGAGGAGAACGTTGTTTCTTCCAGGTTGGATGCGTACCGCAAGGACGCAGTGGGGTGGTCAGGGGAGGACGCGAGCGACGTGAGGGAGTTTTTTGAGCTGCTTTCGTCAGAGGGTAGGTTTGAAGAGCTGAGTGCCGATATCGCTGAATTCTACGAAGAGCTGAAGGCACAGTCGGGCTGGCATCAGCAGTACTGGGAGGAGGGTAAAACTCCCGATGGTATCAAATACAATGTCGTTGAGTCTAAGGCTCCACAGCTTACGCTCTACGGGTCTAATGAGAAGTGGCATCAGGAAATGTTTGGGGAATCTTCTGCGAGTTTCGATGAAGCTTTTAAGTACATCTACCCCTTCACTGAAGGTGACTGTATTTTTCATCCAAACGATCCCATCCGCATCGCGTTTAGAGATCCCTTCAATCCTGCTACGTGGTACTGGATGTTTTCTGGTTTCGTAGACGGTTTTACGGAGGACATGGGCGTGAACCAGGAGTCGATTATAACGATTGTCGGCACAGACGTTTCCAAAATTCTTCGATACTCTTTTTTACAACTTAATACTGACGCAGTGTTGGACAAAAGCATCAGTAGTATATTTCCCAATGACCCTGTTTTTTCTCAGCTTAGCGCGACGGTAAAGTGGGTTGCATACCAGGAACTATTTGCGCACTTTACTGTGTTTGAGATCTTAGAGATGCTTTTTTTCGGTAAGGACTCTGTAGAGGGCGCATTGACAGAGTTGACCCAGCGTGCAGTTCAGAAAATAGGGTTGAACGAAGCGGAGTTGAAGGTTTTTCTTGAAAAGGCGCACAGGGGGTTGACCGAGCCCGAGATCGACGCGATGTCGAAAGAGGAGAAGAAGGAGAAGATAAAGGACTATCTCATAGGTACCAAGGCTAGTCGGTTTAAGGGATCGGTTTTTCCTCCAGTACATACCCCCGGTGGTGTTACTTTCAGTCGTAAGAATAGTAAGTACGGGACTTTTGCCTATTTCATTGGCAGTAGCGCGAAGCCGAAACCGGGAGACGATGCGTATGACAGGCTTCTGGGAACAGTGATACCGCCTGATGATCTACGTCAGTTGAATGAGGTTTTACACCATCGCGTGAGTCTTAACGATCTGAACACCATGAAGGCGGGTGTGCACGATCTTAGAGGTACAGATAAGCCTGAGGCTTTGAGCAGCATTGTAGCCTCTCCTGCAGGGCTTGCAGACGTGGTGACGACGATTGGTGCAGATTTTGAAAGTTATCCTGTTGGGGGTGGTCGTGTTTTTTATATTGCGCCCGTTACGCTCAGCCTTGGTTTGTCTTCTGGGGTAATGAACGAGATGGTAGGGGGTAGCAATGGGGGACTGCACTCGGAGTTTAAGGACAGGCTGACTTACTTGTACGACGTTGCGGAGCAGATTCAGTTCTGTTGTTATGCTACGCCGAAAGGTGATTTTGTCTTTGAGATGCCTTTTTACGATTACAATCCTTGGCATTTTGACGCGGAGAGCGCGCATACTACTAATCAGAGTTTGGGGGACAGTGCTGACGAGCTTCGTAAGCAGTACGAAAGAATGCGTGCAAACGTTGCCGATTGGGCTTCCGGGGCGAGCAGGTATACAGAGGCGGAGATCTACAAGATGATGCAACTTTCATCGGATCTTCAGCTCGTGGAAGAGGGTTTTGATCTTAAAGGCGCGTTCGACCAGGAAAAGTTCCCGTATTCAGATTACTTTACTATCAGCAAGCATGAGACTTCAGGTTTCAGTAACTCTTTGAGTGATAGGGGGTTGAAGACCTTTGCTCGTTCTGCTCCACACAATATTGCTCGTTTCGGAGTCGAGGTAAACGACATAAACACGAGGAATTACCAGTGGGCTATCGCGCCCGGGTTGGCTCCTACACTTGGCCCTCGTCCTGTGGCAGACAAGGATCCGTGGACAGAGGTGACGACAGAAGCGTCTGCTAAGTTTTTTGCATCGGTTGAACTGAGGAAGGCGAACGCGGAGGCTCGTAACGTTGGGTTGCAGATAGTACCTCACTTCGGTCTCATGGTGAACCGGCCCCTGTATTGGAGGCAGCGTAACTATGTTGCCAATATCGTTAGTTGTCAGCACAGCATTTCTGTGAACAGCTCTTGCGACACCACAGTCAACTTGAACCTGGCGCGGGGCTGGACGGGTCAGTACCAGAAGGGGTCTAAGAAGCAGGAAATTTTTGAACACTTTGGGGGAGAGACCCCGTTTAACTATGCAAGGCTTCTTGCAGAGAACGAGCACGAGTGATGGGTTCCGGTAGGCAAAATACTAACCCCAGCTCTTCTACCATCCTGGAGGAGCGGCGTCTTCATCGGGAGTACTACTCTACGGTGCACGAAGTGCGTGTGCGTGAGCAGCACCTTGATAAGGGAACGGTGAAGGTAGAGTTTCTCAGAGGAGGCAACTCGCGAACGGTTCCGTTTCCAGTGCTCGGCTTTTCTATACCTCCGAAGGTGTCCGTCACCGATAAGAATTATTTGAGAGCCTCGTGGGGTGTCTACTTCCCTCAGGTGGGCGACGTCATGAAACTTGGTTTCGACGCTCTCGGTCGTCCGCATATCGTTGGTTCGGGGGCCCTCGATTTCTCGGCATTGAAGAGGCTGGACGACGCCAACGAGGATCGTGGGGGCATCGGCTGGGGTGATGCGTCCGGTAAGAGGTTGAAGCCTGGAGATTGGTCTTTCAAGAGCGCGCGGGGAAGTTCATTGTATTTGGGAGACCGGACTATCCTCTCGTCAGGGCCGTATGCTATTGTGTTGGACAAGCCGAATGGCGAGATCAAGATCGTGGGAGACCTTATACACACGTGGCCCGGTTTCATGGAGAAGCGGGAGGGTTCTACGAAGAGGATACCCGTCCCGGGAGTAGATGCCGAGGAGAGGAGTCTTTTCGATTTCGTGACGCCGGGTGCGATACCTGGTGTCGCAGGCCAAGAGCACACGCTGTATGTGAAGCGTACAGCTCAACCCCTACCCGTATTGATGGTGAGAACATCAGAGGGTCAGGTAGTTGATGATTACCTGCGGCAGATCAGCGGCCCACTACTTGTTTCCCCTACTAGCGGTCTTGGGGTGGCATTGACAGGGACCGCTACGCGTATCTTGCGCGAGACCTACGACGACGCTGCCGGGATCATTCCCATGTGGACCGAGATGGTTGACAATATGGGGAATTGGGGGATGGCGTCGCTGGTCGGAACGGGGCTGCAGTGGAATACGCCCCTGGCTACGTGGACGGTTACCAACCTCACGACAAACTGGACGTCATCCGCTACGCAGTCCATCACGGTAGGGGGTACCTATAACGTCACGGCGGGCGGTCTCATTGGGATGACGGCAGGCGCTACTGTCGATCTCACTGCGGCGGGGGTTATGACGTTCACGGCGCCTGCTATCGGCCTGGCGGCGGCTTCTATCTCTCTCGGAGCGAGCCCCGTGGTGCTGACGGCCAAGGATGCGTTCACCCTGGCGTCCTCTGCGGGCCCCATGACGTTCACCTCGGGGTCGAGCGTGTCTTTGAGTGCAACCACGAGCGTCGATCTTACGGCGTCCTCAGTGTTGGGTCTTCAGGGAGGGGTTTCCATCAGTGCGTTTTCTCCGATTATTAACTTGTCGGGGGCTCGGGTGAATCTGGGGACGGCCCCTACGGATTTCCTGTTGAAAGGGAACACGATGAATGCTTCGCTTATAGCGTACCTGACGGCAGTCGCTACTGCGATGACGGCGCTTGCTGCGGTTCCCTTGTTCCTTCCGGGGACAGCCCAGTTTACTGCGATAGCCACGGCGGCAGCGGCAGCAATAGCGGCACTTCCCGCTTCACTTTCAGCTGTGTCGAAGACGGGATAGGAGGCATATATGTCACTTAGTACAGGAGGAGCCCTTGCAGTCTGCATCTTGAGGTGGCTATACGCCCAGGTTGCCCCTCTTTTGGAGGCGTTGAAGGCTATCATACTCGCGATGATCGCGTGGGTGGATGCTTTTTTGTCGGCGCTCAAGGCGTGGTTGGCCCAATTCGACATTCTCTCTCAGATCGAGGAGGCGGCATGGGCCGTCGTGCAGGCTATTGTTGACCAGATCAGGACTGCGCTTACTGGTCTACCGGGGGGCCCCTTGCGGGAGCTTTGTCCAGAATTTTACAGTATGATTACAGATCCGGCGCTGGCGCTCTTCGATACAGCGGTGTCCGGTTTGAATATTTGGAGGGAGAGGTACAAGAACGTGTTATCCTTCATGGATGAGTTGGAGACTCTTTTTCAGTACTGGACGGGTGTGAAAAATGAGCTTGTGGCCTTGGTGGAGTCCATTGACGATGCGATCTACTGGGCCATGATGGAGGCGGCATCGGAGGTTCCATGAGCTGGACTTTTAAAATAGTGGACGGAGATGTAGTGCGGTTGTCTTCGAACGTGGGCTACGAGCGCGTTACAGGCAAGGACAAGATGAAGCAGGAGGTCACCATGGTCCTGACAACGGATCGCCGTGGGAACGGCATCGGAGCCAGTCTTGACGAGATCATAGGCCGCTCCGTGGACGGCGAGCCAGACCTCGGTTGGAGTTCCCCCGCCCTGTTTCAGTTCCAGCAACGAGTTCGGAGTGCTCTGAGCAGATACCGTTACGCGCAGCGTAACTTCCAGTTCAGCAGGCGTACCCCGTTGGAGCTTTTGTCAGAGTTTTCTCCGGTGCATGTGTGGGTGGATACCACCGATCCCAGGAAGTTCCGTTGGCGAGTTGATTTCTTCACGATGGGAAGTCTCCCGGCCTTTTCGCTGGGTGGAATGACGAGGTAGTGCGATGGTTATCCAGAGAAAAACAGTAGAACAGTTCGAAGTTGAAATATCGAACGGTGTTGCGGCACGGGATGTGTCTGTGGATACCAACATAGGCCCTGTCAAGGACTTCTACATCACCCCTCCGGCAGAGGTGATGAAGGACATTCACGACAACATCGTGTATCTCAGCCAGCTCACGAGTATGAAGTATGCTGAGAGGTTCAACCCAGACGACCTGGACGACGTTGTTTTCAATGAGGCTCTTATTCGTTGGACGGGTTCTGCCTCTGTCACAGTGGTCACGTTTTCACGGCTGCAGCCGCCCACGACGGATATTCCGGTGCCTGTCAACTTCCCGTTGGCCACGACACAGGATCCCCAGACTGGCGCTGTTGTTCAATTCAGAACCATTGAAACCCAGACGATGTACGGCCCCGCGACCGTTACTGCGTCGTCGTATTACAACCCCACGACGGAGCGCTACGAGCTAGATGTGGCCGTTGCCAGCGTCGATCTTGGGGATGAGACGGCAGTTGGCGCGTACACCATCACGCAGTTTCGCCGAGCTTTCCCCGAATTTGACGAAGTCACTAACAAAACGGCGACAACCTCGGGCCTTGGGCTTGAGACGAACACGGACCTGGCCACTCGTTTTCAGATGCAGGTGCGTGGCAACCAGGAGGCGACTCCGGCAGGGCTCTCGCTGTTTGGTCTCGATAACTTCAGTGGGATTCTCGACGCGTACGTTGTGTACGGGAACAACTCTAACTTGTTGCGGCATACCGAGGATGCTGGGGCCGTGGACGTGTGGCTGCTGGCCGAAGCGCCCCTCACACACGTGCACACCACTACATACCCCGGAGTCAGGACGCTTGTTCCGGTTCCCAAGCAGCCTTTGATTTCTGTTGCTTCGGTGGTTAGTGGGGCGGTGACGTACGTGGAGGGTACCGACTACGAGGTGGTGACAGGGGAGGGCATCTATGCCTACAGCGATAGGGGGTCAGACGGCATTCGATTCCTTGTGGGTGGTGCGGCGCCGCTCTTGGATGATCCTCTCGTTATTTCGTACAGCTACAACTCGATGATCAACATCGTGACTGCGTATTACTCACAGAGCGAGTACTTTGTGATGGGTTCCGACGTTCTTTTTCGTTGGGGTCAGCGGCAGTACCTGGAGATTGAGGCAGAGCTGAAGGTGGGATCTGGGAATCCAAGCACTGTTCTGAGCCTGGTGCGTGAGCGGATTGTTGGCTACATAAACGGGTTGAAGCTGGGCATAGATGTCGAGGAGTTTGACATCGACAGGGAAGTAGGGCAAGTTTTCGGGGTGGATAACTTTGTGTACGTTACTCTCGCGGTGAAGGGAGATACCGGAGTCGACGACATTCCGGTAGGGCCTTATAACCACGCGTACATTCTGCCGGCGGATCTCGTCATCAATGTGGTGTCCTGATGGGGTATTATGGCCTCTTCAAGTATGGCTCGGGCGTCCTCTACGGGATTGCAACGGCAATCAGTGCAGTTGATCCCATCGAGGGTCCTGCGCCGGGCGGTAACAAGTTTGTCATCACTGGTGAAGGCTTTGATCCCCGGCAGTGGGACGACGAGTTCACAGGTGCAATTTTGAATCCGGCGAAGTGGACTGACATTTCCGGGGGCAGCGGCGCAATTACCACGGGAGCGAACCACCTGGGGCTCACTACCGGCGTGGTCGTGGGCTCGGTGGCCGGCGTTCAGTCCGTGGTGCAGTGGGGGAACACCCAAGGCGAAATTCGGGCAATTCTGGCTACGCCAGTTGCCCAACCTCCCGCCAACGTTAACGTACTGGATTTCCAGCTGTATGTAGACGCGTCCAACTATGTGACCGTGTACCTCGAATTGACCACGACGGGGGTGTTCACTCTTCACTGTGAGAGCTGGATGGGAGGCGTCATGGTTGATGAGTTCAAGAACCTCACGCCGTGGACCGTGGGGCTCTCCATGTTCAAGCTCTTGAGATGGGGGACGGACATCTACCTCATCGCGAATGGTTCTGTTATTTGGCGAACCCGTAACTTTGTTACGACAGCCGCCTACTTTCAGATCTATTCCGCGAATTTGACATCTGCATACGATGTAAACACGGTCAAAGTCGAGTGGTTCTACTTCCGACCTTTCGCTGTGTTCCAGGACCAACCTGTCCACGACACTGTGGTGGTAGGTGACCGGAGGATCCGGGGTATCGTGACTGCCAGTCGAGACGTTCAGTGGCAAGCCGCTGCGTACGAAGGTCTCGTGGATGTTTCCGTGGTTGCGAACGGCGATGACACGAGTACGGATGCCTACGAGTACTACTACATAAATGGTTTGAAATCGATCAACAGCGTGCAGTCGGATGTCGAGATGGATGTTATAAATGACGATCAGCTTGTCACACCGGATGGCGAAGACAAGGGTCTCGGCGGAGGATTTTAGATATGGCCATTGATGGTGTAAATCGCTACGCTGACCTGATCAAGTCGATTGTTGCTGGTAACTTCTACGCGTCGAGGGGGACAGTTCTTCCTTATCGGCACGGGAACACCGAGATCCGGTTGAAGACTTCGTCCCCCAGTACTCAGTACGGCCTGTACGTCAATGAGGTGTACTCGGGCTCTGTCACGTCGGACGTCCAAGGCAACGTGGTTTTCAGTCGTCATTTGCAACGTGGGGATAATGAGTTCGTGCTCTCGAACCTGACAACGGGACACAAGCTCTCCAGCTGGGTTACCGTGCGCGAGTACGCGCTGTGGCTCATTGCTGACGCTGAGGTGTTCGAGGGTATCGACGACGACTGGCAGGAGGCGAAGGATGACCTTGCCATAGAGACTGCCACGGCGAACGGTATCGAGGAAGTCTTCGGCGCCAAGATCGGCGTGTACAACAACCTGAGCCAGGACCTGGACACCTATCGCTGGACGTTGCATGAGCTGCGGAATGCTTATCGTGACTACGGTGGGATTGTGCGTGGCGTGGAGACCGCCATAGCTGAGTTTACGCAGATCCCTCCGTTTGGGTATACGAGGAGGTTTTGGGGGCCCAACTGGGTACTGAACCAGGCCAACGTTGCGAATCCTGGGCTTCTTTCTCGGTCGGCGGAAATTTCCTATGCTGCTGCGGGCATAGCCGGCGTCTCGTTGGAGTCAGTCGAGGCCGATGTGGTTGCTGGAATCCCTGCGATGCGTATCGAGTACGAACCTACGACAAATTCGTTACGATGGGGCACCCTAGCTGCCTGGGGCCCGTGGATCGAGGCCAACGACGGCGAGCTGTTTCTTCCTGGACCTGAGGATACGCAGGATCCCTTTATTCTCGGGTTGGCCGCTCCCTTCACGTTGACCGCTTTTGTACGATATCTGTACCTGAACATCGGTGCTGGGACCGTGACCGTTGACTTGAGCACGGTTCCTGGGTATCCCAATCCTTCAGTGGCCCAGCTCGTGGCGTTTATCAATGCGGCGATGGGGGTGGTGATAACTGCATCGTACAACGCAAAGTTGTTGTTTACCTACAACGTTCCTTGGATTCAGATCGAGCCGGGGGCCGCTACCGCCGCGCCTGCGTTGTTCGGCGTGAAGCCCGGTGACCTGGTTTTTGATCCGAGTCCCGCAGACATCGGTGAGACGATTCGTAACATCTCTGGTCAAGCTGAGTTCGCGCACACCTCGTTGTTCGAGCACGAGAGTGACAACACCGTGACTCCTCCGGTGCATCGCTTGCGGTGGTCCTCTCCTGGAGGTGCGTGGCCTCCCGCTCTTGGCTGGGTGACTGTTACTGGAGACGGTACGTATACACTGACGGATGCTCTTGGTTACGTAATGACGGTTGGTATCTTGGCTGACGATCTCCCTGTTTACGGTCCCGGCATCATCGTCACTCAGTATGGTTTTTTCGTGAATTATGAGAAGAAGGTGGCGCGAGTTGCCCAGACCCAGGGCGCGTGGGTCGCTGTCGATACGTCTCAGCTTCCCGCTATCAACACGACGGACAACGTGGACGTGGAAGATGACTCTCTTGTTGGAGATCCGGAAACTCCAGACGACTGGGTCTCTACCCCGTGGACCGGTGCTGCCGTGGGAACCTTCGAGCCGTCTCGTGTGGTTACGGACCGGCTGGAGCCCCTCGATCCATCTACGGCGTTTCGCTATCACTTCGTCGATGCCGGCAGCACAGGGGTGTCCTTCGTGGGACGTGTGTTGAGGCAGACATCGCCGATGACGGACCGTGGGTCACTCTATCCCCAGAAAAATCCTGGGCTTCTCTATGACTATGAGGGTTTCAAGGCGACATTTTCCGGGTGGTTTTTGTCCCACGACGCCACTGCTGTCAACGTCGTGCTGAGCTTCTCTTTTGATGGCGGCCTGTCTTGGGTTTCAGGTGCTGCCACTGCTATCGCGACTGACGTGGCGGCGGCTGGGATCGAGCCTGCCACTTTCGTTGAGTTTTCGACAATTATTCCTGCAGCGATCACGCAGAACAGCGTTCTCGCGCGTGCAACTTTTTCCCTTGGTGGTGCGGGTCTAGACATCTCGATGGACGATCCACGGGTGGACATCGAGTACATTACGTCCCGTGTTCTCGGAAACGCTACAGTACCGCGTTATCGGCATCGGCAGTTCTTTGGGGAACTGCTATTTCTCTGGTCGCCGGATGCGCTTACGACTGTGGAAAAGACGTATCTAGGTCTGCGTCACAAGGAGGCCGATCGCGAGGCTCTCTTGGCGGGAGCGCGGATCGTTACCATCTCGGAGGATACCGATGCAGGCCAAGGGACATTTGAATACGAGTACAACAGAATCGGAGATCTGCGACGATTCCGATGGCACTCCGCTGCCGGTACCTGGGGAGCTGGACTGGGATGGGTGTCCATCCTCAGTGACGGTCTCTATCAACTACCCGCCACGGACGGCTCCTTCCTTGAAGTGGAGGTGGTGTACGATCTCTTGCCGATCCTCGCGGGGACACCCCCGGCTGCCACGCAGACGAAGACGCTTAACATTTCGGACAACACCGTGGACCAGGGGAGGGTTCGCGACATCGCTCCGGCGCATTCGTCGCTCGACATCATCGACGTGACGGAGTACGATTCTAACGGGATTCCACTCAACTTGAAGGGGCTTATTTCGGAGGCGGACTTTTCGGTGGGGACGCTCACTAACATGGAGATCGAGGCATCGTTTCCTTTCAGGTATTCGTTTTTGAAACCCACTGTGCTACCTGTCGTGGGAGAGGCCTTGACGTTCTCTGCTGGTGCGCCTCACGTGGCTACCTTGCTGTACGAGTCCGACCAGGACATGGACGAGGCCATTCTGTTTGAAGATGGTATACCATTTCCGAATGATCTTTGGCAGTTCAATACCTGGAATGAGATTCAAATCATAAACCCTGCGGATTACGATTCTTCAGCGACCTACACCTTCAACTACAATCCAGTCTACCAGCTGGAAACCCCGTTCATAAACCTGGGGGCCCCTTACCAGGACTATTGTTGGCTCGCGGACTACATGCTGTGGGATCGGATGGAGCACAACATCGTCGAAAGGGTTGCTACGGTTCCCATCTTCTTCAACAAGGGGACTCGTCGGGCGGCGCTGGATCGTCGTTCCAACATGGAGCAAGCCCACGCGTCTCTCTATTTCGAGGGTGCCGACGAGACGCGAGAGATATCCCCCGCTTTGTGGCGTTTCATTGATGCTTTTACAGTGGACATGGATTCTTCTCAGTACGTGCAAGGCGCGCAGTACTTCTTGACGTATGAGCAGTCACGCCTGTACGTCCAGAGTGGCCTCACAGTCCTCTTTGAGCACCGGTCGGGGGCATCGGTCGCGGCTTGCACGGGGGCGGCGTGGGCCCCCATTCAGCGCAACGAGAACGTGGACGTGAACCAGGCCGCTGGCGGGCACGTGATTCATCAGCTTCGTCTCTCGATCAGCAGTATTCGAGATCTTCGAGATTTCAGGCTCAGGTCTCTGGTTTTGAAAGGCTTGCACCTGTTTGGCGCGAATCCCAATGTGGAAGGACTCACAAATGTATGAAACTATTAAGATAAAGCTCATTAACTCTGGGCACCCTGCAGCGTGGATCGTGATGCTGCTCTCGGTCGGGTTGATGCTTATTGTGTCCGTTTACGGGTGCCGGGATGACTGCGCGGTCGAGGACACGAGGTGCGTGGGGGACCGAGTTTTCGTATGTAATTCGGAAACCGATTGGGAGATCGAGGCGAATTGTGCAGACATCGAAGACTTTGGTCTGGGGTACGAGTGGACGTGCTGTGTGGATCCTGAAGATGGCATACACTCTTGCTTGCCGAAGAACGAATGCGACGGAGGGGTTTGATGCGTGTAACTAGCAAGAATGTCAAGGACTTCTGGGCGTACATGGCCAAGAAGTACGACTTCAGTGTGGTTGACAAGGGCTCTTCTACCGAGATGGCGTTGGCCGGGTGGTGGCTGGAGCAGATGGAAATACAGAGCAAGGAGGACTTCTTGGAGAAGTACTCCACCACTCTGTGCCTGGGAGAGTTTCGACGCGTGTACATCCCCTTCGAGATTGGAAAGGGCACACAGGCACAGCTCATTCAGCAGGTCATTACGTGTACCCACGAAAGTCAGCACGTTGTACAGTCGGATCGCGATGTTCTTCATTCCGTGAGGTATGCTACATCCGATGCTTACAGAACGCAAGCTGAGGTGGATGCGTACCGGGTGAACATGGAGCTGTACTGGCACTTCTACGGGAAGCTCATCAAGCCGACGACGCTGGCGAACATGCTGAAGGGTTACGGGGTTGGGAAGGCCGATATTCGAGTGGCGGCGAAGCACCTGACGATTGCCGCCAAGGTGGTCGAGCGCGGAGGCGTTATCACTGGGGCGTCCAAGGTGGCAATCCGGTGGTTGGAGAAGCACCTCGACAACCCGAGGGTGCGGAAACTCGACTTTGTGGGCTTGAAGGTTTAGAGTTCCGAGCTGATCGATGCTATAGTACGAAAACCGGAGAAATCCGAGGACCCGGAAAGAGTACCGGGCTGGTAGGAGGCGACGATGAGAGGATCCAAGTTCCCAGATGGCGTTACTGTTGATCACACCGCTCTGCGGCGTACTGAAACTTCCAAGGCACAGGAAATACTGAGAAACCGGTTGTCTTGGACCTCGCGTGGTGTCCTCAGTGGCGGCGTAGTCTCGGTAAACACCTTTGGGGCAGCGCCCCACACTCACATCGACGTTACCCAGCTCACGGGTTTCGCTCCGAACGGGGAGTACATCGAAACCGACTCTGCGTATTTTGACTTGGCGCTGGCCAGTGAAACGCTCAACGTAGTGAACTACGTCTGTGCGATTTATGCGGAGAGCAACACGCACCGGCAGCCGCATGAGACTGACGGCGAGACGTACCCTATCTTCGCTGAGATGTCGTGGCGAATCCGGGTTTACACCGAGGCTGCCTTCAATGCGCTTCCGACCACGGATGACAATCTGGCTAATGATGCTCAGGATCGGGCCCTTGTTCTCGCGCTGGTAACGGCCAACGGCCCTGCGGCATCCTTGACGGCTAGCAGCATTCAAAGTCCGATGGACTTCAACAACATTTTGTACTCGACGCCGCGCAGTCTAGCGACCATCACTGGTGTTGATATTCTTTCTATTTCTCCTGACACTCCGGTGGGCGCGGGGACTCTCTCGTACACGTACGTAGCACCAAATACGTACACCTTCACGTGGACGACTTCTAACGGAGCGGGCGTCACGCCTCCGATCAGTGCGGACTCCACAATCAACATTGTGGACGGCGCCGGAGAGTACATTCGTTGTTTTATTGCTGTTTCTCTGCTTCCCATCGTAGGCCCCTTCCCCCTGGTGGAGACGGTCACCATCACGAACCTTTACTATCAGCAGCTTCCGAGGCTGAGCGCTGAAGATAATCTGCATCGGAATTACATTGGTACGGGTACTATTACTCCAGAGAATCCCCACGGATCGTCCTTGGACGACATCACGGGAGAGTCATTTTCTTTGCTCAACGAGCACCAGGATGTAATGCATTGTAATGGCATCTGGCGGGGTTCTGCGGCTAACGTTCTGTCGGTGAGCATCAATGAGGCTACGTCTCCGGACCAGTTCGACGTGACTGCGCCGGTAGGTGCTGATCTGTACTACGTCAACGGCAAGAAGATCAATACCATCATAGACGGTGCTGGGGTGTCGATACCTACGGCAGGGCTTGATCAGACTGCGCATCTTTACGAGATTTATGTTACTGATGAAACCGCGATAACGTACACGAAGAAGGCGTCCTATCCTCTTGCGCGGACAGTGACTGGTACATGGATAGTTGACATGAGTCCGAACTATCCTGCGGGGTTCGGTACTCTGGCTGTTGTGACTGTTCCTGCGGTATCGTGGACGTTCACGTGGGCCGGTGGAAAGCCTTATGTTTTTTACGCAGGGGCGCCTTCTCAGGCGATCCGGCTCTACGCGGATGACGGCGCTCACTGGATTGACCTCTGGGTTAATGTCGCGGGCGGCTCTCCCGACGCAACTCTTCCTGTGATAAGTACCAGTGACGCTATCGGCATCACTGCGTCTTCTTCTGATGGCGATAATGGTTTCATGCGGATTGCGTCCGTGGTGTATTGGTATGAGCCCATTGGTCCGTCGTGGCACCTTGGCTATCCACCTTTGGCGGCTAGTCGGTTCGCGGTGGACAACCGTCATTGGGGTACCTTGTGTGCCGCCAACATGGGTGACAGCGCGCTTCAGGATCTTATCTACTCCCCGAATAACGAGCTGGGTCGCTCTGGTGTGGTTCTGCGTAGGAACGGGGTTTACAACGAGTTCCAGTACACGCATACGTCGCCCAGTCTTAGCGTTGACATCAGCGGAGGTGCCTACTACGCCAGGGGTAAACGGGTAGTAGCCGACACTGTGCAGACCCTGGTGCTCGCCCCTAACAATTTAAGTCAGCTGATCTGGGCGGATATGGACGGCGTGTATCACGCATTGGACGTGACGGGTACGTTTGCGGGTGATGTTCAAGCCGCGATGCGCTATGTTTTAGGGTTTACGCAGGATGTTCCCGCTGTGTCAGATGCTTACCACTACCGGGACCATAACGATGCACCTGAGCGAGGGGTTCTCTTGTATGCCGTGGCTACGGATGCTACTGATATTATTAACATCGTGGACCTCATGCAGAACGTTAACCACGTCACCGATCCGTGGTCGGTCGGTTCGAGAATCTCTACGAACGCCGATACACACGTGCAGGCGGCGTACGACAGCTTGTTTACGGCTTTTGAGTACGCGAAGTATTCGATGTACTCGACTGCAGTATACAAGGAAGACCGGGGGGCCGTTACGATCAACCTTATCGGAACGGCGGAGGTGGACTTCGCTATCGTGCAGCCCGAGTATGTGAACGTCAGGGGCACGCACGGAAGTACGGCGCCCTCGCAGTGTCTGGTTCGGTCGAACGTGAACAACAGGCCGGCTTGGAGCTTGAGCACGGGATGCCAGGTCTCTGGCATCGGTATTCTGAATCTCAATGTACTGTGGCCTGTTCTGGGTCCTGCGGACTTCTCTATAATCCGGGACTGCTACTGTGTTTCCAGCGGAGGCGCGTTTATGACGTGGATGACGCTGGGGGCCACGCAAGTGAGCGGAGTTGTTGTCGAGAACAACATTACTTACGGTTCTGCTTTTATTAATGGTCTTACGCCGGCTACGAATGGGTTGCTCGGCTGGGTTATAACGGGGAACAAGGTGTATTCGGTTCCGGTGGGGATTCTTACAGTTGCGGTACTTCTCTACAACACGGAAAAGCTCATCTTTGCGGACAACTTTATTGAAATACCAGACTCTCTGGATACGCCTACTGCTGCGGTCTCCATCGGTACGTGGCTCGGGACGCAGAGCAGGGATGTTGTACTGCGAAACAACAACATCCGCATAGGAAGCTCTGCTGCTGCCCCTCAGGTAAACTCTCCTGTTGGGATTTATTTGGATGACGTATGGTTCGCCAGCGTAGAGGGCAACGTGATAGAGGCTACGGCGGGGGCAATTTCTCAGGCTTCTACTGGCGTGGCTGTTGTTGATATGATTAATAGTTCTATCATGGACAATAAGTTCAATATCCTTGGTGGCGGTGTTGCCATGCTAGGGTCTTGTTACGACGTTGATATCTCCAGGAACAAGTTCGCGGGAATGTTCCACAACGGGATCTGGGTGAGCATAACCAACTTCCCGTTGTTGTCTTCGGCGTATGGCTTGAAGATCGAGAATAACGACATGTATGTCTTTGGAAAGGGGACCTTGGGCGGCGTCTACAATACCAATGAGCTGGCTGGGGTTGTTGTCGAGAGCGATCTGGATGGAGGTCCTAGCAACCTTGCGAACGTTTCTATCAGTAATAATCTCATGTCGGGCTTTTTGTCTGCGAGTTATATTCGTGGGATCCGTCTTGAGGTTGACGCTTCCAACTTTGCTGCGTCTGCGCGTGAATTCAAGATCAACGGAAATCTGATTTACGGTCTTCTTTCTAGCGGAGGCAGTACGCGCGGCATTTACGTTTTGGGTAACTCGGGTTCTGCTCCTGTTACAGGGATGACTGGAGTTTCTATCAACGATAATCAGGTTCTCTTCAGCGCGGATTCCGTTGCTTCCAGGATTGCTGGGATCGATGTGGCGACGACAGTCGTCGACGCCACTGTTAACGACAATGTAGTTGTCTTGTACTCAGCCAACCCCGCCTCCTACGGGGCTGCGCTTTACATGGGTGCCACGGTTGGTCCTCAGACTCCGCACAACTACGTGGTTTCTGGTAATATTCTGCTCGGTTTGCGCGGCGGTGTCTACGCAAGGTGTGGTTTCACTGGGGGGCACTCTCTTATTTCAGACAACCTTGTATACGCCAAGGGGACTGGGATTTATTTGTACGACTGTGAGAGAGACCGGACGGTCTTGGACAACAACAACGTGCATGTAGCTGCGCTGAACGGTAATTTCTGGGATGGTACGGATACGGGATCGCACTGTATCGTTTGTGAAAACGATCAGGATGGCGTCATGTTGTCGAACAATGCGCTGTATCTAGCTGGTGACGCGGTTCTCGACGTTCCAGCTGCGAGTTCTTGCATCTCTCTTCGTGATATACAGTATGTCCAGATCGATGGAGGTCGCCTTGCCTCGAATGCAATTACGGTCAACACTACTGATGGAAGCGCTTCTCCGGATTTTGGCTATTTGTGTTATCTGCGTGCTCGTGCCAATGCGCTGCCCTCTCATTTTCTTGTCAAGGGCGTTACGTTCGATGATCGTCCGACAGAAAGCGGAGCTACGCGCACGCCTCTTAATGGTCTGTACATCACTCCAGGGGCTGGATGGGCACATCTTAATGGGGACGCCCTTCATGCGCACATAGGGAACAACACTTTTATTACCTCAAACGATCACGTGGGCGGGGCGTTGTTCAACGCCGAGGGAAATGCAGCGCCGAGCGCAGCGCTCCCTGCTAACTTCCCGTATGCGATCTATGTAGCTCTTTCATTTGGTTGGATAAGCGGCACTACTGCATCGGAGTTGTATTTCGTAGGTAACAGCATCTTCACTCCAGCGAGTATCCTTGCTATACCTTACGTGTATCTGCCACTTTACGGGGCTACCGCGTGGGGCGCCGGGCGCGAGGGTTGGTGTTTTTACGCTGCAGCTTCCTTGCAGAACTTTTGTACGCAGAACGGCATCAATGGCGCTACCGACAAAGAGTGGCTCTAGTTTTGATGTCCCTCTGTGTTTTTTTACGCAGCGCGAACCCTTTTCAGGTAGTTAGGAGGGCGTATGGCACCACAAGCCACCGAAGCCTCGTATATTAAGCTCCGTACACAAATCCTTGACGCCTTGACGAAGCTAGAAGTGGAGCACGAGTGGGTCACTGCGGAGATGGCGGTAAGGTTCTTGGAGATGGTCCACAAGCAGACGCACTCACTTTCAAGTGTTGGCCGTAATCTTCGCGTTCTCCTTGATCATCGTGTCGTTGTGAACAGGAGGGTTCACGGGGTGACTTGGTGGCAGACGACTGGGGTGGAGTACTGTCCCGATCCACCGGTAAAGCTGCTCATTCGTTTCCCTCGGGCTGTTCATGACGATATCGTGAAGTTTTCAAAGAAGGGTGGACTATCTAAAAGCGCTTTCATTGTCAATGCCGTCACGACAAGCATCAAGCACCTTCGTCGGCGAAAGTCCCCTGCTACGAAGTCCCCCAAGGCCTCCTCTTAAAATTTTCCTTGACAGCACCTTCCGGACATAGTATGGTTTTATCTTGTAGCTATTTGTACGAGATTTTACGGGAGGTACAATGTTTTTCGAGGTGGACAAGGCTGTTGACGAATTTGTTGCGCCCTCCGTGTTCTGGGCGCTTCAGCGCGTTCGTGCTTTGAAGGAGGAGAAGATGCCGAGGCGTCCGAGGGTTTCGAAGGGTCCTGACAGATACGAGTGCACTGTCTGTGGTTACAAGCACGCTGTCAAGCACTATGCGAAAATTCACGTTTCGGCCAAGCACAAGGACGATCTTCCGCAGGGCTATGCTGCGGAAGACTATGTCAAGGAGATCGCGCAGAAGACTTCTGTTGAAGAGACTCCGATGGAAACTGCACCCGTTTCTGAACCGGTAGGGGTTGTCGTGGTAGCGGAGCCTGAGGATGAGGTGGCCATCCAGGCGGACGGTCCAGTGTCGCAGGCGATGCTTCTCGAAGAGGTGACTGATGTTGTCGTGTGCCCCGAGAGTCCTATCCCACTGGTGCCCTCGCCACCCCCGCCGACACCGGGTGCGCACCTGCTCTCTGTCCCCGTTGGCTCGGTTCTCGTCCTCAACGGGCCGGCGTGGTGGCAGAACCCTGGCACAAAGTCGTGGGAACCTTCCGAGGCCTCGCACTTGACGGTGCAGATTGTCGGCAAGGAGATTCCACAGGACGATGTAATGCTCGTTTGCAGGGCAGACGGCAGCACCGCGCTCTGGTCGGTGGCTGAGCACGTAGTGCTGTCGGGCCAGGTGAAGCTCCTCAAGCTTGCGCCAGTAGAGCCCTCGATGGGTCCTCTGGGGTTCAAGCCCGAGGATGGTCCCCGAGACTTCCAGGATCCCGGGTACGACTACTTCGGGGAAGAGCGCGCGGCGGATGAAAGTCGACAGCGCGAGTTGCAAGCGAAAGAGCAGTTCTTGAAGGATGTGGGGGAGTATGTAGCGAAGCGCGACGCCTGTAAGGAGGCCGCTGCCGAGTTTGAGCGGGTGCGCGATGCCGTGCGCGGGCCCGTAATGGCTTATGTTCGTGCGGTAGGCACACCTTCCGAGTACGGCAGATCGGGGCTTTCGGTACAGGAGGGTGGCTTCGAGGTGCAGATCTCCGAGACCCCGGCGCCCACATTCATCGACCGAGACGAGGCGAAGATTCACGAGTGGTTGGCTGAGAACGGCTATGACGACTGCTTGCGGCTGTCGGTTGACTTCGAGAAGTGGGAGGAACTCCGGGATGACGTGGGGGATGACGGGCAAAGCATCGTTCCCCGTGAGTTTGTGCAGGAGGTGGAGAAGTCGAGGACCGGAGAGGCAACGGAGCGGCTGTTGATCAACCCACTTCCAGAGATCAACTTCGTTTCGAAGTAAAAACATCAACACGTTTCAAACCAATCTTGTATTATAAGGGTATGGCAAGAGTACTTCTCATCGACGGTAATCCTCTTTTGTGGCGTGCGGCGCACTCCTCGCCTATTGAGCAGGTCTCCAAGAAGATCCTGGAGTACTTTTTCGAGGTTACCTCCAGGTTCGCTCCCGACGACATCGTGGTGTGCTGGGACAGGGGGAAGTCTCGTTGGCGTTGTGAGGTCTACACCGAGTACAAGGCACAGAGACTGCAACAGAAGCGCGAGAGTGGTATTGACCTGGAGGCCTTGCAAGAGCAGCTGCTGTTCACTCAGAGCTATATTTCCGCTCTCGGTGTACGGCAGATCACGGTACCCGGGGTAGAGGCCGACGATGTCCTCGCATGGCTTGCGGAGTACTACTCGACCATCATCAGCGGCTGGAACGTGGTGGTGGCAACCGGTGATCGGGATTTGTGGCAGTTGGTGGGCCCCGATGTGAAGGTCTACGATCATCAAAAGGGGCTATTCGTCGATCAGGCTGCCGCTGAGGAGCATTTCGGGGTCGGCCCTGAGCTGATACCTGACCTGAAGGCACTCAGTGGGGATTCTTCCGACAACCTTCCCGGGGTTCGTGGTGTCGGACCGAAGACGGCGGTACCTCTTCTGGAGAAGTACGGGGGCCTGGGGAACCTGTTGGATCCGGAGAACGCCAAGGCATTGAAGGCCAAGAAGACAACGGCTCGGATACTCCCCGAGGGAGATTTCATCGCCGAGATGTACAGGCTGGTCAAAATACCTTCGCTTCACGAAGGTATTCACGCCCTCGACGACAAGGAGCGGAAACGGCTTCGTGCGGAGGTAGAGGCGCCCCTTGTGCGGGACGACCTGCGGGTGCAGATCTTGTCTCAGCGTATTGGGAAGTCGTTCCCTGCTAGCGAGGGGCTACTCCCACGCTGCTCAACAGACCTGACGGGTATGGTGGACTACATGGAGGCGTACGACGCTCAAAATCGATTCTGGGGCTCCCTGCGGGAAGTGGACCGGGCGATAGGTGACTGCAATCTGTGCCCCCTTAGATCGTGTTGCGAGGAATATGGGCCTACATATTCCGCTGGAAGGCTCGGTGCCGAGATTATGATCGTGGGGAGGAATCCGGGAAGGCAGGAGCTGGAGAACCGGGAGCCGTTCTACCCGGAGGCCCCTGCCGGGAAAAGGCTCGACGAGTTCTTGTCCCGTGTGGGCGTCTCGCGAGAGGAGTGTTGGATAACCAACACGTGCAAGTGCTATTCCACCAACAACCGACCACCTACGTACCCTGAGCTTGTGGCGTGCTTGCCGTATCTTCGTGCCGAGCTGGATCTCGTGCAGCCAAAGCTCGTCATCGCCTTCGGCAACGAGGCGATGTCGGCATTGACATCTTACCGGAGTCGCGTTACAAAGCACTCTGGCGAGATTTTGGAAAATCCTGTTGGTCTCGTTGGTCCGGTCGATGCCCAGGTGGCGATCAGCGTACACCCATCTGCGGCGTTGCGCTCAACGCAAGGGCAGCGCGACATGGAGTACGCCGAGACAATGCTCAAAACCTTCTTGGAAGAGGCGAACAAGTGAAGCTTAGACAAAACGACCCCCCACGACAGTCCCCCAGGGGTGCCGAGGTTCCTGTCCACTTCCCCATGGACGACGAGCGGCACAGCAGGACTTTGAAATTTCGGTTGCAGATGGAGGAGGATGGCACCCCGCGTGTTGTGACGGGGTACTTCACCGTGGGGATGTACGCGGATGGTACTCCCGGAGAGGTGCACATCGACAGCAACAAGGAAGGGGATGGGATTCGAGGCCTTGCGCGCAGCTGGTCCATTGCGATTTCCATGTTGCTCCAGTACGGAGTCCCCCCTCAGGTTATTTATGACAAGTTCAAGTGGAGGGCTTTCCAACCTGACGGCATTTCCGGGGTAGAGGGTGTTCCCCTTGTGAAGTCTATTGTTGACTTGGTTGTGCGCTGGATGGAGCTGAAGCTACCTCCGACTGCTGGTGACGCTACCGAGAAGGACCAGGGTTGGTTGGGTATGGTGGAAGAGGTTAGTTTGAACTTGAGTCCTGCGGAGGATGGGGATTGAACGTTCTCTTGCAGATCGGCTACCAGAAGAGTGCTGGTAGGCGTCGGGAGGGTCAGCTCGTGCGGGCGTGGATCAACGAGGAGGAGTGTTCCTGGAGAGACGCTGCGGGAAAGTATCTCACTTCCAAGATGGAGGCTGCGAAGGGCATTCTGTGGTACCTGTGGAAGGGAGAGGTGGATCCCACTGATACGGTACGAATCTCGGCGATGACTACGCTGGCCGGGATTGGTCCTGACGAGAGGCGTACCTTCGAGTCTCTTTATTACGTGGATCCCGAGGTTCCGGTCCGTGAGATTATGGTGCAGGGTGTGGGGCGCAAGCGGTATCCTCTGCTGAAGGGTAGGCTTGTGGAGATGGGGTCTGTGTCCGAGGAAGACAAGCGCGTAGCAGAGATTGAGGATTTCTTGAGGTCGGACTTTTGATTAATATTTTTGTCAAACCTTGGGGACGGGGTAAGAAGATCTGCGTCCGCCTGGATCCACAACACCCGAGCTATGAGACGGTGTATCTCATTGTTCGTGGGCTGCTGTCGGCGTACGAGATCGAGGAGAATGTCTGGACCATCTCGTACAACGACATGTCCATCCTGCGCTACCGCCTGGACAAGCTCGGCATCATCGAGGGGCGCACGATAGACGAGGACGCCTTCGAGTGGATCAACTGGATTCATTCGCAGCGTGTTCGGAACGACGAGATTAAGAAGGGGGTCAACAATCGGCACATTGAGGAGCTGCTAGAGGGCAAGCTCAAGACGACGCCGTATGAGGACCAGCTGACGGCTATTGCCTTTGCTTTCAATAACCGCCGTGTCGGTATTTTTGATGAGATGGGCGTAGGCAAGACCGAGGAGCTTCTCGCCACCCTGGTCGCTCTAGGTGATGCAGTACGTCGCACGCTCATCGTGTGCCCTTATACTGTTCAGATCGGCTTTACCAAGGAGATTCGCAAGCACACCTACTTGAAGCCGCTGCCGGTCCCGAACGGCAGGAAGCGGGCACTTGAATTTGTGGAGAAGAACCGGGATACCGAGTGGGACATCATGCTCGTACACCCGGAGAATCTGATTGTTCCAAAAAAGAGTGGTGGGGCCAGCGAGATGATGAAGTCCCTTCTCAGCATGACGTGGGACATGATTGGTGTAGACGAATTCCACATGTACAAGAACCTCGACGCCAAGCGCACGCAAGCCGTGTTGGCGTTGCTGAACGAGTGTCGGGATCGACAAGGGAAGCCTCCGCGCGGTATCCTCATGACGGGTACGCCGGTCAGCGAGAGCCCGTTAAACGCGTACGTAGCGTTGCGCACCATCTCTACTGATGTTATTCCACATATTCACAAGTTTCAAAACCACTTCGAGCTGCGCAGGGACATCCAGATTCCTCGTAAGCGCACGGACGGCAAGCGCGGCGTGGAGTACATAACAGTTAACAAGGTGGTGGGGAACAAGAACCTGGGGGAGCTGCGAGGGCTTCTAGAATCAGTATCTATTCGTCGTACCAAGGACGACATGACAGGATTTCCAGACCGGGTGCTGGTCGTACGAGACGTGGAGCTGCGGGGGAAGCAGCTTGCGCTGTACAAGACTCTCTGTGGGGAGCTGGTTGCGGGGATCTCCAACGCGGAGCGCATCAACCTCGACAGGTTCTTGTCCGACAACACAAAAACCCTTCGCCTTCGTCAGCTGATGAACCACCCCTCACTGATAGACGAGGGGGGAGACTCTGCGAAGTACACAGAGTGCGACGCCGTGCTGGAGGAGGTATTGGCAGATCCCGAGGCCAAGGTGGTTATTTGGACGGAGTTTAGGCGTAGCGTGGAACTCCTCCAGGAGCGCTACAACAAGCTTTACGGGGCTGTCAAAATCTATGGAGGCGTCAACAACACGCAGCTGGAGAAGATTGCACACGCTTTCGAGAACGAGGACAAACCCCGTGTAGCTGTGTGCATCCCGGCGAAGGCTGGTACCGGGGTGGACTTTTTGGCCAGGGCCCGGACCGCTGTCTACATCGATCGTCCGTACTCATTCACGTTGTACAAGCAGTCCCTTGAGCGCATTCATAGGCGTGTTGTGCAAGAGGGGGAGGATCGAACGGCCTTGGATCGCATCCGAGCCAAGCCCGCTACGATAATTTTTCTTGATGTTGTGCAATCGATTGACGAGTTGATACGAAGTAAGCTATTAGAGAAGGAGCGGGTGGCGACCGCCGTGACGACAAGTACAGAGAAGCTTGTGGAGATGGGCCGTGAGGATGTTCTCCGCTACCTGATGAGGTAAGATTTGAATACGATGCTTGACCAGATGGTGCGTACCGATATAGAAGGGCACCCGTTGCTGTTGGCGGACCGGGATGGCCTTTCTCCTGTCTATTTCAACGAAGAGACACGACCCTCGCCAGATCCCTTCTTTGAGGATATCATTGAGCTGTCTCGACAACTGTGGACGTACTTGGGGTACACGGGTCTCATGGTTCCCTGGCACGATGACGATCCTTACAAGTTCTTGAAGATCCGCCGTGACAAGATTCGTATGTTTTTTCATCGGATTAACGAGATGGACGTTCACTGGAAGTCGTATTGCGTTCTGTCGTTCTTGATGACGCACTATACGTTCTGGGAGAGGCCTACGTTGCTGCTGAACCAGAAGGTTCATTGGAGCTGGTTTGACAAGCTGCGTGCGCATGCAGGATCTCGGAAACGCGTGGACGACGTGGCGTTCTTCATGCTCGAATTCGTCCAGCTACAGATCCGGCATCGGCGTCGCGCGGTCTTCGGGAAGGCGGTGTTCACTGCGCCTGATCCTGAGGGTCTCCATCGTGGAGCGAAGAAGCCGGGGCAGTACCTTGTAGTTTATCACCGTATCGCTGATCGTATCGCTTCTTTGGAGGCGCAAGGTGTGGACTACATTGAGTGGCTGCGGGAAAAGTTCGCCGCGTGCGTGGAAATCAGTCCCGATAAGAGCGTCGCCATCAATGCCATCGTCAACGTGAACTCTCTCGATCCGGATCTAGACGAGTTGAAACAGCGGCAGGCTGATCCCTGGCGGCAGATTCGTGAGTTCTTGGGGCTTTCACCTGGGTGCGCCTTCCCTGACAACTGTGTTCCCAAGGGGTGGCGCCCCTCGTCAGACGACGGTATGGACATTTCTAAGATCATCCGGGTTCAGGCGGACGGCTACTACCACTATGCAGACGGTACTCAGCGTCGAGGAAAGCGGCACTACGCGAACAACAAGTACTTTTGTATCATGTGTGTGCCTTCTAACTTTGTGGACTTCAAGGTGAATTGGGACGATCCTCGACTTCTCGCGGGCGCTCCTTCGTGGGAGGAGTATTCGACGTGGGGGCGGTATCCAGGCATTTGGGACGAGAAGGGAACCAACATATCTAACTATTCCGGTATCCGGGATACTCGATGGAGGAAGAGGGTATGAGTAAATACGAGGAGAAGGTGTGGGTCGTTGCCGACGAGGAACTGTGTACCGCGCGCGTACCTCTCGGCGCGGAGTTCACGTCGGACCGCGAGGCCATAAAATCTCTGTGGGGGGCCTTGGATACCGCGATGTTCATGGAGCGTTCGCAGGTGGAGAACGATCCTACATACAAGCAGATCATCCCCTACGTCGTAGTCTCGTCAGGTAAGCGCCTCCTGACTTACCGTCGTGCAGGAAGCGAGGGCCGCCTGACCGGTAAGATTTCTTTTGGTGTCGGCGGTCATATCAACCCGTGCGACAGCCTGCGGGAGAATAACCCCCCAATGATGGTAGTCCTTTCTGCGGCGGACCGAGAGCTGAACGAGGAGCTTTACTTGGAAGATGCGAACGGGAAGCGGGCCTCGGCGATCCCTCTCTTCCGTGGCAAGACTATCGTGAAGGGTATTCTTTACTACGACAGCGACGCGGTGGGTCGTGTGCACCTGGGGCTCGTGATTCCCGTGGACCTTCCCTGGGGGGTTGCTCAGGGGCTCAGGCTTTCTTCGGAGAACAAGGACATGGCGTGGGAGGATCCTGACGATCTTGTAAAGGATCCTTCGAGTCTGGAGACCTGGTCTCAGGTGTGTTTGGATGCTATTGCCGCAGGGAAGCTGTTGCGCAGATGACGGGACGCACGACGCTGAAGGAGAAGATCCAGCGGGGGTGTCTCGCGTGCGGAGGATCGGGGTATATTGGGGACAATCTATGCAATTGCTCGATCAAGTTCCGCGTGTACAACCGGCTCACGCGCGGAGGCTTCCACGAAGCGACACTGGATTTTATCAGCTCCCCCTCATACAGGCTCCCCATGTTTGTGTCAGGGGCTGAGTCGGTGGAGTACTTTGTTTACAATCCCTTGGAGGTTGACGAAAAGGGGTTGAGCCTGTACATATTCTCTCCAGAGAACGGACGTGGTAAGACGACTCTCGCGCACTACCTGGCGTATGTATTGGTGTGGACCCTCTCCAAGACCGAGAATTACAGTCCGAACCGGAGTTACGCGTTTGAGAATATACATGACATGTGCGTGAAGGAGCGCAACGGGTGGGAGGAGGACACGTGGAAGGCAACCGTGTTGGTGATCGACGATCTTGGTACGGAATCACGGAGCGCGGCGTGGAAGAAAGAGCTGAACACCGCGATGCTACATCGCATCATGCACTACCGCCTGGACCATCGCTTGCCGACCATTATCACCTCCAACAACGTTCCTTCCAGCCTATCTACTATCTATGAAGGGGTCATCGATTCAGTGATGGAAATCCGTCCGGACGGTGTCATTGGGGGGCGAGTTTTTCGACAAGTCGAGGTGGGTGGTGGGGAGGATTTTCGTCAGATGGACGGAGTTAGCGAGTGGCCGGTATGCAGATAGACGTAAAAGTAGAGGCTGAGTTTCTCGCCGCAGTCGTACAGCGCAGCGATGTAATCGATCTGGACGTGTTGCGTGCCGTGGAGCCTGAACACTTCCAGCTGCCCGCTTACAAATGGCTTGTGCGCCTCTTGCAGTCGCGGCAGTGGGTGCCTCCTGTTTGGGACTTCATGGATCAGGAGCTGTACGCCATCGAGGAGGCCGAGCAGTATACTCTGTACCGTAACCAGATGTGGAACCTGTACAGCAGGGACTTAACTTTTGTGGACGACGCTTCGGACATGTTTCGGACGTACGTGGCGTTCTGCGTGGCCAACTCCACCACGAGGTCTGCGTACGAAGGCTTTGCGCGCACGCCTCGCATAGATTTTCTTCTGGATGAGCAGGAGGCTGGTATCCGCAAGGCCAGGTCGGTTGTTACGGGGAGGCTGCTCAAGGGCGTAGACTACGCGGACAACTACGACGAGCGCATGGAGCGTCGTCGGCAGGCACGAGATAACCCGACAATCAACCCTCGTATACTGACGGGTATCCAGGGTCTTGATCAGCAGTTCCAGATACGCGCTCCCATGCTTGTAGACTTCATGGCGCCGTTCAAGCGCTACAAGAGCATCTTTTTGAATGCCATGGGCTACTCAATGCTGCTCCAGGGTTTTAATGTTCTGCATGTTACCTATGAAAATTCCGAGGAGATGACGATGGACCGGTACGATTCGATGTTCAGTGAGCTGAACTACGACCGGGTCTCTCGCATGCTCATCACCAAGGAGGAGAAGGACGCGCTGGACCGTACGTTCGAGTGGATGAAGACCTGGGGTAATCGGCTGAAGGTTGTTAAGGCTACTGCCGAGGTGACTAAGGTGTCGGACATCGAGGAGATCGTGGACCGCTACGCAGAGACCGAGAACTGGGTTCCTGACGCAGGGGTGTGGGACTACCTGAACATAATTGCGCCGAGTAAGGAATACCGTGAGGAGCGACGTGCGCAAAAGCAGATAGCATGGGATCTCAAGCGTCACGCGGAGAAGTACAACATCCCCGTATTCGAGGGCTCTCAGTCGAACATGGAAGGCGCGACGGTTGAACGACAGGGCGTCCAGCATCGTGGGAAAAGCGTTGACATTTCCCAGGCGCTCGATCTTAGTATTGCTATCGATCAGAGCCCTGATGAGAAGGACGAGGGCATAATAGTTCTGTCTCCGAAGTTTATACGGGGCGGCGCTATCACTATTCCCGAGGTGATACTTGATTCAGATCTTCCTCGCATGGTTATTTCTCGTGAGTTGCACCGGCTGTGGGAGCACGCAGTCAGGATTAACCCTTTCGTTTCGCAGTCTTAGCGGTTTATATGTTTTTTCTTCTTTTACTTGATGGGTACTTGACAAGGCGCTTGAGGGCGTGCTAAACCTATGAGTCTCAGTATGCGGGTTTACGTGTTGAAGTAGGCGGTGACATTTGGATATGCGACAGTACATCATGTCGAGGTTTCCCGACAAGAATCCTAATTCTAAGGGAGAGATCCATACAAGATGTCCTTTTCACGATGATAGCAGCCCTTCTTTCAGTATCAACATCGAAAGCGGCATGTTCGTTTGCGGTTCTCCTCGTTGCAGTATTCGTGGGTCTTTTGCATACTTCTACAAAATCTGTGAGGGTATCGAGTCCTGGGCCCAAGTGTACCGGGACCTGCGAGTTACCGACGTTACTCCCGACATTGAGAGCCTCTTTGCTGCGGAGAAGCAGCAGAAGTCTCAGTACTGGGTCAGCACTTTTCCCCAGTCTCCTCAGGTCGAGCCCGTGAGGTCTGTGCAGTATCTGGTAGATCGAGGGATCGGTGCGGGTTTGGTTGAGCGCTTTGGTATCCTGTATGGTTGTAGTG
>Ga0307377_10001127_pt1 | contig 34970 bp, 58 predicted proteins | sample TR3MG_FD_202535 | JGI IMG/M metagenome (GOLD analysis project Ga0307377, IMG submission 202535) | Soil microbial communities from Risofladan, Vaasa, Finland - TR-3 | ecosystem: Environmental > Terrestrial > Soil > Coastal area > Acid sulfate soil | place: Finland: Risofladan, Vaasa | collected... | reverse complement strand
CCCCGACCCGTCGAAGCGATGGAAGTGAGGGAGGGCGCCCGTCTTGCGGGTCTTCTTCTTGCCGCTCTCGGCCGACTCGATGACGGCGTTGTAGGTGGGCCAAAACAGCCCCTTCGCAGCATAAGCGCGACGGATCTCCACCGTCTTGGCCTTCTCCTGCTCCTGCAGCGCGCCCACTTCGACCTTCAGCCGCTCGCGGGCCGCGACGCGGGCCTCCTTGAGCTTGGGCGATAGCTCCTTGCGCTCGGCCTTGATGGCCGCCAGGCGCTCCTTCTCGGTGGACGTGTCCACCTTGCGCTGGCGCACGGTCGACCGCTTCTTCTTGATGAGCACACGCAGAGCCTCTGCCTCGCTCTTCAGCGCGTTTAGGCGCGCCGTTAGCACGTTCAGCTCGGAGTCCTGCTCTAGGAGGTTGCGGTAGGTTTCCCGGTTCTTGTGCTCGGCCTCGACCAGCTCGTTGTGCATCTGGTGGCCAAGCAGAATCTGCTCGTCCACCCGCTCCACGTTGGCGGTCGGAGCCCAGCACCCGTACTTGTGGACGATGCATGGCTTGGGGCTGGTCTTACGCTTCATGCCCCTAGTACACGCAGCGCCCCCCTCAATTTCAAGATTTCGTCAGGCGATTGCGAAAAATGTTACCGACACCCCCACGCCTCGCAGCGGCGTGTAGGATGAAAGTCCGGGGACTCCCGCGCGGCACTCTTAAACCCCGCCGCGTTTCGATGCCCGCCGCCGCCGAATTTCTTAGCAATTACCGACACGTCGACGTGGTCGTCGTCGGAGCGCAGGCTGAAGACGGTGTCGTCCTCGACCTCGAAGAGCGTAGCACCAAAGGGCTGGTCTTTGAGTAGCGCATGGCCGATCTCCGACTGCAAAAACGGACACTTGGCCATCATGACGTGGCGGCCGGCCATATGCCATGGCTCGGCGTTCTCTACGGTGGACTGAACGAGCTTGCCTTGGTAGCGCAGGATGGCAGAGCCTTCGAGCGCCATCATATAGGCTGGCTGTTGTGCGAGCATGGTCCACACGTCGACGTCGAATGGGTGCGACGCGAGGCACGCGGAATACTCCTTTGAGTCCGGCAGCTTCCATTGCCACAGGTCGCGGTCCTGGACGTATCGAATCAGCTCGGGCGGATCAGTGTTGGGATGGAACGCTTTCCACGCAAGCATGGCGCCTGACTGCGTCATGTCGAACTCGCAGAAGTCAAGGCCCTCCAGGGCGGCTTGCGCTGTCTTGTGGTGGTCGATGACTCGGATCGATTTTGTCTTTGCTTGCAGCTCTAGCAGAGACTCTCGTGGGAAGCTGAAGTCGACGATCAGGAGGTCGTGGCCATCAACCTTTTCGGGGAAGTCCAGGCCGTCGCCGTGTTGCCAGGCAAGGAAGTACGGCTTTGGCTTTTTGATCTGATCGAAATACTGATGAATGGCCCAGGCTGCACCGAAGCCGTCGGCACAAGACTTGTGGTAGATGACGTACGTTGGATCAATCATGAGTGCAGGTTTCTCTTGAGTCTTTCTTCGTTGCGGGCCCAGAGGCGTTGCGCCCATTGCCCGCGCATCACTAGCTCAACGTGCATCGGGTCGGTAAAGTCTATCGTCGACCACTCTTTCGCTGCCGTCTCGAATTCCTTCGACTGTGAAACTGCTATGTTTTCCTGGTGGTAGCGAGTCCCGAACTTGCGGACCACGGCGTGCCACGCGCTGCGCCCCCAGTCCCCTCCCCACGCAAATCCTACGCTCTGAAAGCATACGATCAGCTCATACGGTAGCGAGTCCGGGTAGATGGCGTACCACTGGGCAGAGAAAGGCAGGACGGTATCGATAGGGCCCCGGTCGGCCTGATGGGGCTGACAGGGCAGCCAGGCAGACTGTTTCTTGCCGTTGACCGTGCGCGTGCCGCGTTTTTGCCATATGTGGTGCTTGGAGATGCCGCGGTTGCGTGCGGGGTTCAGATCAGCCGCAATGGCCCAGGAGTGATAGCTGTACTCGTTGCCTTCCTTGTGGCGAATGGGACGATGGTTGTACGAGCCCATCTTGTCGATCGCCGATAGCACAGGGTAAGACTTCCCCAGCAGCTGCTGGAGGCGCTCTTCTAAGTCCTCCGCGCAGCGCAAAGCCTGCCGAAGGTGAATCCCCATGCTCTCTTCGACGTACAGTCGATGCGACCCGTCGTTCCAGTGCCCAGGCAGCCCGTCGTAGATGCGCAGCCTAGCCTTCGGGTACTTCCGGTTGGTCGTCTCTTTGGGCGGCCTGCCGTAGATCGAGTAGACGCCGTGAATGAGGATGTTTCCATTGGCGTCCAGCAAAGGATATCGGCGCGAGGGAATCTCCGGCAGCGGGGTCTCAAAAGGACGCGCCATCATCTCGTCAACGGCATAGCAGATCTTATTCCACTCCGTCGCCTCGGGCCCAGGCGCCATGGCAACCTGGGGAAGCTCGAAAACGGAGGCCTCGTCGATCTCCTGAAGGTTCTTGACGGCGCTCTTTTCACCCAGCGATGCCGCGTTATGCTCCGGCTCTGCTGAGTAGTTCGCTACCTGATTCAGGGCAACGCAGATCTTGTCCCACAAAGAGCGCCACGACATCATCAGCCTCCGGGTTCGGGCCTCTCTACGAAATCAGGGTTTGCATCCTTGATCTCAGGGAGAGCCTTGGCCGACCAGGCTACCGTGTCGTCGATCAAAAGTCGAACACCCATGAATTCAGTAGGATGAACGATTACGCCCGCGCGAAAATCATACCCAGCCCGTCTTCCTGTGTCGTGAGAAAGATTGATGTATGCGTCGAATCCCACGACGAGCAAGGCAGGCTTTTTGTACCTGTCGCGATAGAATACATTGATCACGTCCGAGCATAGGTCGAACGCCCGGTCCGGCTCCAGCCGTATGTCGTGACAGCGACCAGAAAAGCCGAGGGCATCGAAGGAGATGACGCTCGGGTCGTTCATTTTGGCCCGATCATCATCGTCATGATCTTATTCTCATACCTCGGCGCTGTCTCAACCCGCGCCACGTCGATTAGCTCCTTCATGATCTTATTCAAGACCACCCGCCCCATCTCAGGGTGCGCATTCTCACGGCCGCGAAACCGGACCTGAAACTGCACCTTGTTGCCATCGTCGAGGAATCGGCGAGCATGCTTGGCCTTGAAGTCGATGTCGTGATCGTCCGTCTTAGGCCGCATCTTGATCTGCTTGATCTCAACGCGCGTCTGATTCTTCTTTGCCTCGTTGCGCTTCTTTGACTGCTCGAACTTCCATTTTCCGTGATCTATAATCTTGCAGACGGGGGGCCTGGCATTCGGCGAGACCTCGACCAGGTCAAGACCTAGCTCACGCGCCTTGGCTCGCGCGTCGTCTGTGTCCATCTCCCCAAGGCGTGTGCCGTCTTCTAGCAGCACAAAGACCGGAGAGATGCGAATGCGGTGATTAATGCGCGGGCCAGTCGGGATAGGCCGCTGACCGGTAGGTCGTCTTCTCATAGTTACTCGGGTTTGTAGTCGAATGCCTGGTCGATGCAGGCGTCTCGAATCAGATCAAAATCACGTGAAAATTCGCCAGCAGGCCCCTCGAATGCAATGCCTCGGGACCGGAGGCTGTCGATCAGCTTCCATACGAGCCAATACTCGCGCTTGGAGAAGCCCGCAGGTTTTGGTGTCATCGTTCCTGGTGAAGCGGTGACTGGCCTACTTGGGGAGGGAGCCCGCTTCTTTGGCTGAATGATCTCTTTTTTGACGAGGAAATTGTACATCGAGGTGGATGATGTCCCGTAGACTTCTCCCAGCTCGGCTGGCGACGTGCCAGCCTCGTACAGCTCGATGACTTTTTCTCCGATCCGATCCCAATCAATTCGGCTGCGTTTGCCCTTCTGTCGTTCCATTCATTCTCTTTAATAGCGTCATTGTCAAGGGCCGCCCAGCTCTATGAGGATCTCGTCTCTAAGAAGCGCTAACTTCAGGTTCACCAGATCAACTTGTTCGAGCGTTCGCGGCGAGATGTCATCACGGGAATGGGTCACATACCACTCGTTTTCGTCAAGAAAAAAGCACGTGGGCCCATAGTAGCCAGCCTTGAGGCGCCACTCGGTTTGGCCGATCCCAATCCCCGTGGTCCCCATCTGGCGAACGAAGGCCTTGAGGTGCTCGGGGACAGCGTCGGCATACGCAACGAGCACGCGGTAGATGCGCGTTGCGACGTTGGGGGTGATGGGGATGATCCCTACGAGCGTTGTAACGATTGTCGAAGGAGCGACGTTGGGAGTCCCTCCGCCATACGCAATGGACCCATACCCTCCACTGCCATAGCTCATATCGTCACCACCTCGTAGGTCTCGTCAGGGTCCTGGTCGGGAACGCCGATGGAGATCGGGTTTTGGCCACAGAGCACAACCGACGGCAAGATGCCCACGATGGTATTGTCTGATGTCCTTCGAATGGCTTGCAGACTGGTGTTATTGCGAAGCCAGTTCCTGAATGTCGAGTTGCTTAGAGCCTGGCCTATTGAGTAGGCATTGGCTCCGAGACGGTCGACCAGGTCTAGGGCTCGCTGGGGATTGTTGGTCACGGCGAAATAGACGATGCGTGACGCGATGGCACCCAGGCGCTGGAAGGCCAAAAAGTCTTCACCCTGTGAGAGGTAGAAATGCTGCCCGTCATCACTGCGCTGAACGCGCTCAGTAATGTTCGAGTCTCCGAGGTCAGGGACCTGCCGCTCGTTGCCCTCGTCATCGACAACGGTGACTGACTGAACCGCGATGAATCCTGATTTACTCATGGTACATCAGCCCGTGGTATATCCCACACTTTCAGAGTGGCCAACACGCCCTTGGTAGCGAGAGTTGAGGATGTGTGTGTGCCGATATTCAGCTCGACGGCGTTAACTCCTGCAGTCCAGGTAGCCGCTGAACCTGCCTGACGTGTACCGTTCCAGATAATGTCCGCGTTCTCAGAGTAACCGTCTATCGCTGTGGCGCTATCCCATCTGCCTCGATAGGTATACTCGGTGTCTATAAGAGCTGTGGAGACGAGCACTGCGTTTTGCGTGAGCACTGCGGAGGAATCGTAGATCAGAAACTGAGGGCGTCTCGTATCATTGATGCGAAAGGCCAGCAGGTCGGCATTCCCTGACGCTGCGTGTGCTGAGAAAAAATACCGGCTCTTTGTGTCGGCCGACAAATCGTCTGACCAACAGATGACGGCCTGCACTTCACCCGCATCACTTTTGAAGTAGGTGTTCCCGCCTGCGTTGGCGAGCGTGCAAGTCATCGCCGCTCTGGTAGCAGCCACCGTGGTTGCCATTACGTACGAAGTCAGGAATCCAAGCTCATGCTGTGCGCCCCACGCAAGCACTGCCTCCCCGTTAGTGTCGATCTCAATCCTGATGGCTTGCGATGTAGACGCAGCGGATGAATCAGTGACAGAGAAACGCTGCCATTCACTCGTTGCCGTAAAGGCTACAGCTGTTTCCTCTGCCGCTCCAGATACGTTGTAGATGATGATGCGTCCCGTAACATCACTGCCACCAGAACGCTTTAGGTAGACGCTACTGGTGTACCGGCTCGTCGAGGTCACCGTCATGGTGGCTGATTGGACAGTGCCGTTGTCTGCGGTCGCTGTTAGTAGGTCAGCCTTGTAGGTTCCATCTGGTGCCTCGGCATTGTCCGGCGTTACTGTTACGTTGGTCTTAGTCCAGGATGCGTTATCGAAAGCTTCGGTGCGGATGCAGAGGTTGGTTGTTGTATCCTCAAACAGACCTCCCAGCTTGTTCGTATGGCTGAACGCCGAAGCGTAGGCGAAGGGCATTTGCCCCGTGTGCCACTTCGTGACGCGGACGCCGAAACCGGATTCGTAGCCGACCTCGGACGCCATAGCCGATGCTCGCGCGTAGGTGAGCGCGGGGGTCGTCGCGCTCTTGCCGTGCTGCCAGAACGCAGCGACCTTCGCCGCCGCTGTCGCCGAGATGCCGTCGCACTGCGCGCCCGACGCGATGGCCCAATATGCGACTTGCACGCCGGCCGCGCTGGATCCTGAACCACCGATGCGCGCGATCGATGTGGACGTGATGGAGCCGAGTCCCGCGATGCTCGCTGTCGTTGAAGTGCCATCTCCACTGTAGACGCCAAGTATGTTCGACGTCCGATCGCACACGAGCAGCGCGGCGTGCCACGCCCCGGAATCGTAGTTTCCCGCGTGCGTCGCGGTCGTGTACGCGCCATCACCCGCGTATAGCTTGAGACTACCGTTAGACTCCATACGGAGAATCCAGCCAGTATTGCTGCCCTGCTTGTTGACGATATCCTTGGAACCCGATGGGGTCGCGAGCGCGCGAAACACCACGAGCTGGATCCAACTCCCCGTCGTGAAGTCGAACACAGCATTGGTGGCAGCGCGGAAGCTGTCGCCCGACGCGGCGTCTATGCCGACGCACTTCTTCGAGTAGGCGTCGGTGCCGTTGTAGAACCCGACCGCCTTGTGGTCGTAGGACGGAGAACCGCTCGCGGCCAGTGGTGTGCTGGCAATCTCACCGACTAGGTTACCGGACGACTCGTCGCACAGGTAAATTTCGTCAAACGTGACCCCAGGGATGGGCGCCGACGCCGAGAACTCCTGCTGCGCCGGTGCAGTGAAATCCAAGTCGAGCAGCAGGTTGGGTCCTGCTGGCGCAAATACCTTATTGCGCATATTGGAAACTGGAGTAAACAGCATTGATTCACTCCTCCGTAGCCACGACGACGGACCAGCTGGTCCCGCTGTCGAACGTCACTAGCGTGGCGATGTCTTTGGCGCCGGGTGTAGCAGACAGGGCCAAGGCAGTGCCTCCGTTCTTCAGATTAAGTCCTGCGCCAAGCGTCAGGGTCCAGCTGCCGGCTCCGCCGACTGTGATCTCGATATTGATGACTTGGTGAGCGGCCACTGCAGCCGTTGGCTTTGCCAGCGTACGGCTACCGCCCATTGTCCAGGTACAGCCATTGGCGTTACCAGTGGGCGTAACTGTGGCCCCGTCGGCGAGCACCTCGACAACGCTGCCAACAGCAGCTTGCAACTCATCATTTGATTCATACGCCCCGGCCCCCGTTTGGCGCATGATGCCAGAGGATCCGAAGTCCGAGTCCATCACAGCGCCCGCAGCAGCTACGTTGGTCGCGTCTGTGACATCGGCCAGCGCTTCGATGTTTGTAAGCTTGTCGGCCGCGGTATCGTCAAACGCATTCGTGTCCGCTTCGGCTTCATAGAGAGACTTGATGGTGGCGCCGGCTGAGGTTGATAGCAGGAACACCTCTATCCATACTGCAGCGCCTATGGTTGTGTCTGTGCAGACATACATGCGGTCCGTCGCCGAGTTCCACCACAAGTCGCCTTCTCGGTAGCCGTCTCCTGCATCGTCGTTCACGGTCGGTGCAGACGATGTCTTGTTTACGTGCTGAAGCTCGAACCATTGAGCCGCGCCTGTGGCGACTGAGCCAGCGATGAAGGTAGACCCGAAGAGTCCGTGGATCCAGAGTGATCCTTTTGAGTACCCCTCGGTGTCGTCGTTCGAGGCGCTGGGGACGAAGTTGCTCGCTGAATTTAGCTTTGCGAGCCCGTCCAGCTTGGCACCGTCCACCGACAGGTCCCGCCCGTCGATGGTAACGAGCGCGTCTACCGACAGGTTGCCCGTTAAGTCGGCAGACCCGTCGGCCATGAGTGCGCCCGCACTCGCCACGTTCGTCGCGTCTGTGACGTCGGCGTTGGCCTCGATGTTGTCGAGTTTGTCCCCGTCGGCAGAAAGCGTTCGGCCGTTTAGCGTGCCGGCGATTGTTACATTGCCGCTGGCGTCTTCGACCGTTTGGCTGTTTTTGAGAGTTAGTCCATCTGTGCCGCTAAATCGAACGAAAGCATTGTCTGTCGAGCTGCCGGGGCCGCTAACGCTGGTGCCTCCGCCCAGGAGGCCGTCTCGGTAGTCGGCCAGCATGGCGTCGATGGGCTGGTCCCAGCCTCCGAACTGGTCGGTCTCTCCCGGCACCAGCGACCGCTCGCCCCCGGCGAGCACAGCGCAGCCGCCCTGGGTAGATACCCGATCTCCGATAGCGTTGACTGTCCAGCTGGTTTCGCCGTTGAACGTGACAAAGGCGACGTAGCATTCGCTCGCTGCGGCAGTAAACGTTGGGGTGGCAGTGTTGGCCCCTGCCAGAACGACGGCTGAGCCTGTGGACGTCCAGAGTTCCCACAGGTACGTGCCGGCGCCATTGGCCGTGTCTGAAAGGGTGACTAGCTCGCCTGCGACCAGGTTTGTCTTGGCTTGGCCGGTTGTGCCGGCCCCCGACGATGAGCCGGTGATGAGGATGCTCGGTTCAGCCACAGCTATCTCCCGCAGGTACTAGGATGTTTCGTGTCGACGATCGACATGCGGGAGAGTATATCAGTTTTGATCAGGTTGGATTCGGATGGGGGCTGGGGCAGGTTTCGTGGGCGCGAGGGACTCTTCGTCGTGGTAGGGCAGGCGAGTGCGGGCGAACTCCAGGGCTTCTTCGGCGGATGAGATCTCTGTGGGGCATAGGATCGACACGGTCCCTGCGGGGACCGACTGCAAGACGACCCAGGATCTATCGGGCAACCTGGGTGGAGCCGCCGATCTCCCAGGGAAGTGCGTTACTTGTTTTCGTAGACGAAGAATTTCTTCCTGTCGTGCTCGATCTTCGTCGTTCGGGTAGTAGTGGCGTCCTACCCAGGAAGCATTTCTGCGGATCTCTTCCACCGCCCATCGTGGGAGGCTGAGCGCTCCGCCAGCGCCGCAGTTAAAGCAGTGATCTCCTTGCACAGTCTCACCCCAAGACCCATCGCTGTCGGACGCGAAACACCGGGTGCAGAAGGAGGCAAGCTTATGCCGATCGGTATTTGTCATTTTTCCCGATTTCTCCCCACGAAAGCGTCAGGGTCGTCGTTGGGCATGTGAGGCCCCTCGTTGCCAATGGGTCCGGGTACGACGCCGCTGATCGGCCCCGTCTGCACCGATAGGTTCTTGTCCCAGTTGACAGTCCGATCTGCAAGGACTTGATTCTCAAGGTCTAGGTCGAAGTCGTAGCATTCGATCGGATCGAAATGGTAGCCGTTTTTTTCGACCCATATCGAGAACGCCTGGCGGGGGCCGATTCTGCGTTCCACGTACAGGTGCGTGATTTCACCCGTGTTCGTGTTCTGGAGGCGCAGCATATACGCTGCGCCTCGCCGCCGCCCCTCCTGTAGCTGGAGCCTGATCTGAGGCGCGCTACGGAGCTTATCCTCGTTGAATCCTTGCGACATTATTGCAGTGCGCCGAGAGATGTCGCGGACATGCGTGCTTCTACATCGGCGTGCATCTTGTACTGCAGGGATGGCGGAAACATGTGCGTGTCCAGCGGGCCTGCTGCGTTACCTAGTACAGATCCAACTGTTGGCTTGTAGGTCCCTGGGGCCCACCCGGACTCTGCGATAGATATGATCTGATCTGTGCCGACGACGCTGGACGGCCACGCTGGGTTCTTCTTGTCCACCCACTTGGGGCCGATCGCATTCGTGCCCAGGTAAAGGGTGCCGGCGTCCTGGATGAGGGTGATGCCAGGGCCGTCGGCTCGTCCGCCGTCGCGCCACAGGGCGTTGTTGTTGGCGTAGGCCACTCCCTCGGGGTGGTCGAGATCAAGCATGGCGACGTCCCATGCGGTGGGCGACGACTGAAAATGGAACGTGTTGTTCCAAAGGTAAAGCGGGCCTTTACGTGCGTGATCGGATACGTCCTGGCCAAAGTGGATCGAACGGCCTACGTCTCCTGTGGTGATGATGATGTTGCCGTACACCTCGGCGGTGTCGTAGTCCGGCATGTCTTTGACGGCGTCGTAGTGCTCTTGCGGCTCCACGAGGTCGATGGAGATGACGCCGCCGGAGATCCAGTTGTATCGGATGATGGTCCCTGGGGAGCGGTCTTTGATGCTGGTACCGTTGCCGCCGGGGCGCGAGTCGTGGATGTAGTTAGCCTGGACGACGGTGTGGACGCCTTGGATGTACATCTGGTGCGAGCGCGCGGAGTCGCTTGCCTTGCCGCCGTTGTTGTACAGCTCGTTGCCTTCGACGAGGAGGCGTTCGGCGAGGAAGTTGCCGGGGCCGGTTGACGACATGAAGATGCCGTTGCTGTTGTCGTGGATGATGTTGGCGCGAACGGAGACGTCGTCGCCGCCATCGTTGATGCGGACGCCTGCGGCGCCTTCGGACCAGTTGCCGTAGTCGGAGAAGGCGTGGCGGATCTCAAATCCCTCAATCTCAACCCATGCTGGGCGGGTGTCCCAGTCGCCGGCCGTGGAGGCGTAGAGTAAGATCATGCCTAGGTTGGCATGCTCGGGCTTGCGAAATCCTGCGAGCGCGGCGGGCGTCGAGCCTTCTCCGTCTAGGATGGGGCGTTGGCCGTCGGGGCCCGGCATGCCGCACAGCTTGATGGGTTGGTTGACGGCTCCTTTGGTGGAGATGAGGATTCGCCTGCGGTACGGCTCGGCTTGCCAGTGGACGCGCACGGTGTCGCCAGGGCCCAGGATGGTCCAGGGGACGGTATCCATGGAGTACGACTGTCCTGGGCCGACCTGGTAGTCGGTGCCGGGGCCTGGGCTGCAGTCCCAGGTGGACGGCAGGGGCGGCACGTTGCCGATGCCGCCGTCGAAGAGCTGGCCGCCGTCGGACGGGGTTGGGGCTGCGTCTTCGATGCCTGGAGGGCCGGCGTCTCCTTCGCCGTCCTCGGGTCCAAGCTGTGCGATGCACCAGCCTCCCCCGGCAACGGCGAGGCCTGCGAGGCCCAGTAGGACGGTTTTGGCGGATGCCGGCAGCTTCTTCAGATCAATCATTCAAGCTCTCCGTGGGTTCGATCTAGTTCGGGGGCTATCTTACATAGATCGGCACGGGAGATAAAGGCGCAGAGCACCTGCGCAAGCGTTTGCGCGGCTAGCGTATCGCGAGAGGCTGGCAGTTGCCGTTGACGATGCCGGTCTTCTGCGCGTCTTGCATCAGGGACAGGATCAATGCTTGGCGTTGTTGCTCAGAGAGGTCACCGAATGAGGTGCCTCTCTCGTCAATGCCGTAGTGCTTATTGTGAAGTGCCCAGGCGCGGATGTTTGCGCGTGACTGAAGATGCTCTGCGACCAGTGCATATTCCCACACGAAAAAGCTCATCTCTTGGTTGGACGAGCACTTGTGCGGGTGGCTGCGGCACGCGAAGACATGCCCCATCTCGTGCACAATGCCAGGCCATGAGATGGGGCCGCTGTAGGCTATGATCTTATCTCCCCACAACACCGCCAGCCGCTCGCACGTGAACGGCGCCTGGCTCCAGCCCGTGTTTGACCAAGCGTCTGTATCTTTGCAGGTATCATCGAAGCTGGCCTCGTTCAGTCGCACGAGCTGGCCGCCCCATTGCTTGCACATGTCTGCGAGCAGCTGCCGTTTTTTGGACCCGTGAACGAGTGACTTCATCAGAAAAACCCCGGAGGCCAATCAGACGCGCCGGCCTCTGCCTGCAAGGCCTTCAATAGCGCGAGCTTTTGCTCGTCGGTGATGGGATGGATATTGACAGCGCGATGTATCGCAAGAAAAAGAACGTCGGTGCTGGGGTTGAGGTGGACGAGCGCCTGCAGCAGCGTGAGGAGGAAGCGAGGGTCGATCGGCTCGCACTTCGGCTCGGTTGTGGCTAGGGTTTTTGCCCCCTGAGGATGATCAGGCGGTCCGAGTTGAGCGGGCTGCAGCATCCCTCCCCGATGTACAGATGGGCTACCACCTTCTGCTGCTCCGCCCCTTCGGTGTTTAGGACCTCTCCGCACCAATGTCTTCCATCCTTCCATACTAGACTCGGGCAGTTGTCGCCCGGCCCATGCTTCAAAGCGCCAAGCACGCATCGCGCTTTTTTGCAGCAAAACCCGCTGCCCACGCACGGGTGAACGGGGAGCCCGTCAATGTCAGATGGGTTCATTCTTGGCGACGACTCAGGGCGATGGGGTCGAATTCGCTCATCAGCCCGCTGTAAATGATCCTGTCTCCCTGGTTGACCTGGAGTTGAATCAGTGCCGGCTCCTGGATGGTAGGTCTCGGCGCGGAAAGGCGGTACGTCATGAACTGTAGATGCCTTGGTGTGCAGACGTAGACCTCCAGCCCAAGCTTCTCTCTGAAATGCGCGATGCAGTCGGCTGCCAGGTCGCCCATCCCGTTCCAGTTGCGCTCCTTGATGTCACGGTCTCCGATTCCAGCACAAATCTTGCGAGAGCCGGCCCACTCTCGCAGGTCGGCGCCGTGCTCTGTGAGCTTGCCGTCGGCGGAGCGGTACATGACGCAGATCACTTGGCCGTCAGGGGTGAAGAAAACCGTGGAAGATCGTGTGCCCATGGGTCATTTTCTCCTGTGATAGTTGGCCGGCACAATCTTCATTGTGCGTCTTTCCAGCGCCGCCATTCAATGAGACACGCAGCGAGCGCTTCGTTTCGGACTATGTCCTCGGCATCTTCCCTGGAGCAGTCGTGGTAGGCGGCAAGATGGGCGATGAACTCCTCCCATGAGATGCGCTGCCTCGTGTAAATGCCGACGTCAGTCTCTGCCACCTCGACGTACCCCTGCTCGTCGTCGCTCGGAGGCGTGAAGTCATCGATGTCTACGCGAAAGTTGTAGATGCCAAGCCCGCCGGGGCCATCCCAGAACGCCTTGACATAGATGTATCCGGGCGTGAGGAGGGGCTCGCCAGGCATGTACGACGGAGGCCCCCACGGGTGTGTCAGTGAGCTTGTATCGATCGCCGGGTCTGGCGCCACGACACGGTTCAGTGTCCGATCCAAAATCTCGCCCAGCGTCGTGATGCCGTTGTTCGGATTGAACCGCCTGATGCACGTTGTGCACATGGGGATGCCGCCGCTCCCCGTGCACTCGGTCTCTGTGGCGCAGAAGTAGCAAGGCTTTGGGACGCTCGCCATGGCTCTACTCCTTGAGGGGCGGCACGGGCCAGAGATTGGGCAGCGGACAGCTCCAGAAGTAGCCCGTCCACACGTCTTTCGCGATGTGGGATACGCTTTGGCCGATGTACATGGTCAGCCCGTTGGCGCTCAGCTCGACGCGGATCGGAGCGTGCGCCTGCACGCCGTCGCGACCGGCAACCATGTACAATCCCGGCTCGGTCGGCGCAGCCATCGTCCAGCGCCCCGAGAGAAACCGGTCCCACTCGGCCCGCACAGGGTCGGTGTAACGGTCTTCCCGTGCCGCGTCGTAGCTTTCAGTGCCCGTTGGGCAGGAGCCCTCGACCACCACGACCTCGGCGTCGGGATGCTCGGCGCGGATGCGTTGAGCAGAGGCCTCAGCCTCATCCTGCGAGCCATGAAGACACGAGATGGGCGGGCTGTAACCAATGGACAGCGGACTGTTGCAGCTCGCTACGCCGTCAATAACAAGGTGGCATTTCATGAATTGGTCCTCACTCCTCTTGCCTTGCACAACCGCAGGGGGCGAGGCGCTCCTCCATAGCGGCGAGTCTTTTCCCAAAAGAAAACAAGTTGTCCAACGTTTGCTCGTGCACTAGCTCGCGTGCCACGAACTCGCCGTCATATGTTGTTTGGCAGGAGGCCACGAGCAGCTTGCGAGCCCGAGCCTCACAGCATACGCTGTGGACAGCCAGGAATCCGTCTTCGACGGTACGACCGTACCGTACAATGACAGCTCAAAAAATCTTGATCGATTTGGTCAGGTTCACTGTAAATCCTTGGCGGGCCCGATGAAGGTGTAAAGAACGGAGAACGTGTCCGACGACATCTTCTTGCAGCTGTGGCACGCTCGCTCGGCCAGCCCCAACAAGCCATCCGTCACCTGGTGGCGGAAGCACTTGATGAGGTACTGGCCACAGTCGGCGCACTCGACGCGGACGCTGATTTGCTGAAATGACCGACTCATGGCCCTAGTACACCTGAGGCCGGCCCCGATTTCACGGGTCGACGTGAAAACCTGGGAAAAGCTTTTTCGCCATAGATTCCAGCCAGTTAGCGTAGCTCTCGCTCTGGGCCAACACCTCTGCCGTCATCTCACCGCACGCCGCCTCCACTCGTGCGAGCTGGCGGCTGTTTACGATCTCCCGGCGAAGAAGACCCGCGAGCGCGTCAGCCTCGAAATCATCAAGCGTTGCTGAGATGACCACCGCTACGCCGCCTTCTTGCCCTGAATGCCTAGCGCTTCGAGCAAGTCGCCGCCCAGCTGCCGTTGGTACTTGCGTGCCAGCGTTGTCGCGAGCCACGCCTGCCCGTCCGTTAGCTCCGACATCGACGCGAGCTTTTTGCCCACGTTGGAATCGATCTTATTGAACCCACACCCGTCCTTCTCCCGTGCCCCATCGCACAGGCCGGCCAGCTGTTGCATGGCCACCAGCGCCGCAGCCCTCTTCTCAGGCGCGACAGGCGGGTACTTGCTGGGTCGGACCGGACGAATCGTTGGCGTCGTAGGCTCGCTCGCAAGCGCCGTGGCCGTGATGTCATCAAGCGCCGCGTCCGCGATGTTCTGTTTGGTCACGATGGCTTCCGCCATCTGCTGGTCCATCGACCCGTCAATGACCAGGTGGTACACGTTGACCGAATTAAGCTGGCCAATACGGTGGCAGCGATCTTCCCTTTGACTAATATTTTGGGGAACCCAGTCAAGCTCCACGAAAATCACCGTGGACGCAGCCGTCAGCGTGATGCCTTCGCCGGCAGCGGCCGACCCGATGAATACGTGCACCGATGGGTCGCCCTGGAACCTGTCCACGGACTCTTGCCGCTTGGCCTTGCTCATCTCCAGGCCAGTAAACGACACGGACTTGTCGCCGTAGTGCTCCTGCAGTGCCTCGACCACCTCGTGATGATGGGCAAAAAGCACGACCTTGCTCTCCGACTCCAGGACCGCGTCGATGAACTCGATGGCCCTGGGAATCTTGGCAATAGCCAGCTCCTTGCGAACCTTGGCCATCTCCGTGAAGGCGACGCGGTTGAACTCCTTGAGTCGGTCGACCGCGGCCTCGTAAGCCTCCTTGTCGTTCGAGGCATGCGCTAGGTCCAGCTCGTTGCGTAGCGCCTCCATCTTGTCGGCCCGCCCGCCAAAGGCCGTCTTCTCGGCTTTCAAAAAGGCAGACATGCCAGCAGGCGACAGAGGGATGATCTGACGTCGCTTGGCCGGTAGCTCCTTGAGCACGTCAGCCTTCTTGCGACGCACCATGATGCTCGACCTCAGCTTGTCCTGAAGCTCAGGCAGATTGGTCGCGCCGCTGAAGTCCCAACCCCATCTCGTGCGCACCGCCCCACAGTAGCGCTTAGCAAAGGCGAAGAAATTGTTGAAGACGTCCGGCGCGAGCGTGCTGATAATAGGCCACAGGTCGACGGGCCTGTTCATCACCGGCGTGCCCGTCAGAAAGATGCGCCGGCTCGACTGCTCGACCAGCCCCTCCACCTCGTCGGTGAAGCCCTTGGCCTTCGTACCCGGAAAACCCAAGATGCACTTTGCCTGTAGCGACTTCGCGTTCCTGAGCCGGTGACACTCATCGACGATCAGAGCATCCCACGTCCGACTCATCAGCTGCGCCAACACAGGCGATGGCTCGAACCGGCCCGCAGGCTTGCCCGTCGCTTTATCAATAAGGCGGATCTTATCTCCCTGTCTATCCACCTTAGGCTGCATCAGCGGCTGCCCCTCGTCGTCAAGCTGGGGCTCGCCACCAACGACGACAGGCTCCGTCTCGTACAGCGAGACCGTCTTGCCGCGTAGCATCTCGTAGTTGACGACGATCAGGTCCGCATCCGCCGGGATGTCGACCTTCATCGAGTCCACCTCGAAGATGTTCCACGGCCGAATCAGCCAGCGCTCGGCTTCGCGCTTCCAGTTGATCCGCACACACGACGGCATGATGATCAAAACCGACTTCACGCCGTCACCCAACACGTTGACTGTGCCAAGCGCCTGAATTGTCTTGCCCAGGCCCATCTCGTCTGCAATCAGAACGTTCTTCCGGTGCATCGCATAAGCGATGCCCGCATTCTGATACGGCAGGTAGGCCAGCCCCTCGGGGCAGGGTGGCTCGATGTCCGCGTCGGCGGCGCGAGACATCTCCAGAGCCTTCATGTGTGTGGCCAGCGCCGCCTTGGCCAGCGCATCGGCATCCGCAATCAGCTTGCCTGCCACTTCCGGCTTCGGCGTCCACCACCGCTTCAGCGGCAAGCCGTTCTTGCACGCAATGCACGTATTACGACAGCCGCCGCCGTGCCACCAGAATCCCGCTTCTTTTGGGACATGCTTGTCGGCGAACGGATACTTGGCGACGAAGACGTCGTTCTCTACAGTGATGCTGCCCATGGCCCTAGTACACTTGACCGGTCTGACAATTTCATTCAATAGCGATGGTACCGCTTCTCCATCAGCTCGGCCAGCACCTCCTCCGTGACGGAAGGTAGCGCTTTCTCTGCGTTTTTGACAAGGTTCGCGTAGGCCTCGTTGATGTCTCTGTCGTCGGATTTCCCGTCGGCCAGCAGGCTTCTGCGCCAACGACTGGTGTCATCTTCTGAGAAAAAGCTCGACACCAGCTCCAGCCGTGTGCCATAGCGCGGCGCCCACGTGCGATAGACGCTTGGAAGCTGGTACGAGCGAACCTCAATGCTCATGCACTCGGTACGGATCTTCTGTTGATGGGTTCGCCACGCATCCCTGTGAGCAGCCGCATCAAGGCTCCGGCGCCGCATCATCATGAAATATTCCCAGCGCCGTCCCGAGCTGTCGTACTCGGGCTCCAGCCACTCAGGCACGTCTACAGGCTCATCTGCGCACCCTTCTAGGCACAGGTCGCCGCCCTCCTCGATGAGGCGAAACCACTTGAGCAAGGTGGCCTTGGTAACCTCCTCGCGCAGGACAGGGCCCGGCAACACCTTTGGCTCCCAGCCCTCTTGAGCCCAGCGCTCATCGCGCTCGCGCTCAGCCCGGCGGTCAGCCTCCGTGACGCCGACTTCCCACGTGCTCCAGTGCGGCAGGCTCATTCTTCTGCCCACTCAGCGCGCATCTGTTCGATCGTGCGCAGCGTCTGCTTTGCCACAGCAGCATGGACGCTGATACAGTCGTCCTGCGACCCGGCCCCCGCCTGAGGCATGTAGCCCATGCGCATTGAGTCCATCGTGGCAGAAAAGAAAGCCCCCTCCACGATGTCGCGGAGCAGCTCGTTGAACGCCTCGCTCTCAGTGTCAAGGCTGCCGTCGATTGCCCTGTCGATAATCCAATCGTCGTAAAACCCAGGGCTATTGCCGTGGATGTCGCGAGACAGGTAACTGCGGATGGGGTCACGGCTAAAGCGGTTCTCGATTTTGCGCAGGGCCCCGCCGTTGGCCGTAATCAAGTCGAGGGCCGCCTTGTGGTCGCCCGCGCTCCTCAGCGACCTGACCGTGCGCTCATTCTCTGCGGCAACGGCAAGCCCTTCTTTGTAAGCTTTTGCCGCGTCTTCATAGGTCTTCAGCGTGAAGACGTTGTCGTCATAGTTCCGCTCTATGCTGGCCCCGAGCATTCCCTGGAAGATATCCTCCCGAACCATCCATAGGCCTACGGGCGAGGAGCGCATGCCGTCGTACGATCGAAAGTCGTTCTTGACTGTGAGAACGCCCTGGCCGATGGCATAGATTAGCTCACCAAAGGAGTCCGCCTTGGAAATCGCCGGGATGATGCTGCCCTTGTAGGCTGGGTACTCATCCAGGTCTTCCTGGAACTGCTCAAGGATGATCTGCTTGTGCAGCCCATCCTTGACATGCTCAATGCGACCGTAGTCGTCGTACGACCCCTTGAACGGCACCGTACGTGCGAAGAAGACAGGCGTGGAGCTAACGTACCCGCTCCACCATCCGTTCCGACACGCGCCTATCGCCTGGTTTTTGATCCGGGCATCGTTACGCAGGGTCCGCGACTGCTCCTTGTCCTGATACAGATGAAGCCCTCCGTCGTCATCGACGTACTCAGGCTGCTCTTCAGGGCTCCAGGTCTCTGGGTCGCGAATGATCCCAGGCCCGGCAATGCGGCTCGGCACGCCCGTGATGAGTACGCCTCGTACAGCCGTGCCACCGTAAATCGGAAGATGAGAGATGCCACAGGTGCCATTCCAACATCCCATGGCTATTCCTCCGACTCCGACTCCAGCAGGCTCTCTAGGTCCTGCGAAAACTTGATGAGCAAAGCTTCGAGCTTCGGCGCCAGGTCAGCCGTGACTGCCTTGTAGCGGAATCCGACGAGGATCCCTCGGTCTGGCGAAATTATCTCGTGTGTTGTGATGCCATGCTTGCGTACCCGCTTTTTGAGCCTAAGGATGGCATCCCAGTTCGTCGACTTCTTCATCGCTGATCTCCCTTAGGAAAATGGGCAGCAGCTCATCTCGCACGAGCGCGAGGAGCGGGCTCTCTTCTGTGTGAAAAAATAAAAATAGCTCGTCGAAGTGATCTTTCAGCTCCCAGCACGCGGCGAATGCAGAATCATCCGTCCCGTGCTCCCACGCCGAGGCGAAGTCGTCCGCCTCATCCCACAGAACCCGGGCTAGGATGCTGTCGATATCGCCACGCCGCCGTTGCTCCAGGATGGCCTTGCGCAGTTCGTGGAGCGTCTTGTTGCGGGAGTTGACGCGCTTCTCCCCGGGCGACAGAAGCTTGTCGCTAAGGTAGCCGCTGCTCGTTCCCCTCAAGAACTCCATGAATGTTCGGCCTTCGCCGATCCCCGCTTTCGACCAGGAGTGACCCCACTCCCCCCAGTCGGACTGAATTGAAAGTTCACCAGTCTGCTCGCAAACGGTAAAATTCGCCCAGCCGCCGATCCTGTCGAACCTAAAACAGTAGACCTGGGCCGTGTAGCGCGAACGACGAGTGACCGTTAGACCGGGTCGACCGTCTCCCATTGCGTGTCCTCTCCTTCCACCAAAACAACCTGGATCATCCGCTTTGCACTGAGCCAGGCTACACAGTTCATCAGCACGTTGCGACCAACCCCACTGCGCTTAGCCCACACCCCCATCTCCTTCCACGTCCTTGACCGCGAGGAACCCTTGCCTATATAGGTGAGCAAGGACTGGGCGGGCGCCTCCCATGCTGGATCTTTCAGCGCGGGAACGTCGTACTCGTCAATATCGAACAGAGTTGGCCTAGGCACCGCCACGCGCTATGGATACCGCACTTTTCTGCGGTCCCGCTGCGTTTCTCGGTACTTTCTTTGGTACTCTGCGCATTCTTCGCAGTGCTTTTTGCCCGGCAACGGCGGTTTTTTCTTGCATTGCCCGCATAGCTTCTGGGCAGGAGCGCTCGCTTTTATACGAGAGCGGCGAGGGCGGTAGAACACCACAAGCGCCGGACCGTGCACCATTCCAGGCATGGCCACGGAATGTTCGATCGTAACATCGCCAGCTTGCTCTAGCCACGCGTTCAGCGCCCTGTCTAGCTCATGCCTTGTGTCACTGCAGCTGAACACCTTGGCGCGAATAGTCACCCCTGGCCCTCGGCGTATTGACCAAGCCGACGGTGCAGCCTCAAATTCCATCGCGCGTCTTCCAGCGCGTTGTGCTCCGCCTCCGACTTGTCAGGCTTGACCGTGTCAGGCGCGCCGAGCTGGACCATCCACTGCTTTAGGTCCATGCAGAGCATTGGAAAATGCGGCGGCAGATCAAGCATGCTTCCAAACAGCCAACAGAACACAACCCAGTCGTAGTCCGCAAAATAGGCCCAGAACATGGGGTGCATGTCTTTGCCGACGAATTCGACGATCTGATTGCGAATCGTCGAGCGCGGGAGCCGCTTGTCCTCCGGGCCAAGCAGCGGTAACACGTTCTGCTTGACCCAGCCATTGCACCGGTTGGGGTCGAACTCAAAGGACTCCGCGTAGTATTCACGACCGTCCTCGGCGACAAGCCCAATGCTGATCAGTTCAATCGTAGGCGGCGATGCCGTGCCGTACTCGCCGAACTCGGTATCGAGGAAGTAGTTCATGCCTATTCATCGCCCGAGGAGACATGCAACGTCAATCCTGAGGTTCGAATTGAGTCCAGTCCGGCTCGTCGCCCCCAAAGGGGACCATGCCTTTTTCTTCGAGCCGCCACACCGACCTGTTGTCAGTGGACGTGTCCGCCGCGGATCGGTAAATCCGTAGCACCTGCTCGTCCAGGTCAATGATGTACAGCCAGTCTGTCGACCATGGACTGAGCCCGTCCTGGTCCGTCTGCGCCTCTTCGGCTGTCATGTTGTGATGGGTGTGCCATGTCCCCAGCGGGTCAGGCACGCCCGTCAATGCCACGTTGACAGTCATCTCTTGATCTTCCGCGACCGCACGAGGGTCGGTTGTCTGCGGGATGATTTTTTTGATCTCCTCAGGCAGCCCCCACCCAAGTACAGGCCCTGTCGTGGTAACCGGATTGCCCCTGAATTCGCCGCACAGGGGGCAGACGCCTCCCTGTGCGTATGACTTCCAGCAGTCATAGCGAAGGATCTCTTTCGCGAGCGACTCGAAGCCACCCTCCTTCTCTGCGGCGTGCCAGATTTTACGCCCGAGCCCCGAAGGGTACGAATCATAGTGACAGTAGACCCCGCGCCAGGCTTTGGGGGTTCCGACGCCAACGCAACCACTTGTACCCACAGGCTACCTCAGCCTCTTGCTGGCTTCCATTTCGGCAATAAAAGTCGTCATCTACCTACTACACGCGAGCAAGCCGTGAATTTCACGGAGTTGGCGTTTTCTTGCGGAAAAATGCCGCTGCGTCGGCCACCTTCTTCTCGGGCCCCATGAGGCGGTACTTCGCTCCGCCATGGGTGTGAACGATCACCAGCGCTCCCTTGGACACGAGGCGGCTGATGATGGTGGCAGGCTTGCTGAGCAGGGCGGCGCCCTCGTGCAGCTCGTATGCTTGCACTTCCATCTCCCCCGTGAACGGGGTCTTGCCGTTGGTGGGAGCGAAGATCACCCCGATGCTGTCAGGGCGGTCGAAGGTTTCGCCCAGACCTGTTTGCCACAGGCAGTAGAACGATTTGCACATGGCGGGTCGGTCTTGGTAAACCGCGCACCCTGTTTCGATCTGATGTTGGCAGTCGGTCCACGGCTGCTTTTCGATCTCGTGCACTCCAAAGACTGAGCAGCAAGCGGTGCACCCGTTGCAAGGGCGAACTTGCACCGTCGGCAGGCTTGCTTTGCGGGCCTCCGCCTTCTTGGCGCGAGCGACGCGAGCCTTTTTCCGTGCCCGGCGCTTGTCTTGGTTGTTGGCCCCCATGGTCTCTAGGCGATCGTATACTCGAAACCAAGCAGCTTGTAAAAGTGCTTGCGCTTTTCGAGCGGATAAAGACCAACTAGATGCCCGATGACTGCCGCCCCGCCGGGGCTTGACTCCATCACTCGAACGATCTGCGCTGCGAACATCGGCTGCAGCGCTTCCGGCAGATGGTCAAGGCAGTCGAAGGCGTCGGCGACATCGCGAACGGTCTCGAACGTTTCCGGGACTGTGTAGCTATCCATCCTCCACCTCGAACACGCCGATTTTATGTCCAGCAACTCGTCGCTCGTGTTCTCTGCCGGAGATCTCCGCTCCCTGCCGTGTGCGGAATGTGGATCGGGAATGGGCTGCACAAACCTCGTGCTCCGAGTCCTCCCCGGACCCTCGCAGACATCTCCACTCGTACCGCAAAGCTACTCCCTTCGCCGCTTCTTGGCGGCCATCTGCCCCCTCAGGTAGTCGTCGTGTAGCCGGTCCGGGACTCGGTCGACGGTCCAGACCCGCCCCTCCAGCTCGTCCAGGTATCCCGCCAGCCTGGCCCCTGCGACCTCGTTCTCGTCGGAAATCACTCCGATGACTTCTTGGACGAGAGACTGTATCTCCCTCTCGACCCCCCTCGTCGATGCCCGTACCCCTCGCTTTTTGAACCCCATTGCGCCCCTTCGTGCTTGCAGACCTGAAGACGAACGGCGCGTAGAATCATTCGATTGAGCGCTATTGTCAACCGGCCCCAGGGGGCTAGTCTTAGGGTTTTTCTAGCTTTTTGATGCGCATGCGCAGCGTATCTTCATCTATGCGGAGGATGGCGGTTGGATCTTCATGGACCGTTCCAGACCGAGGTATCGGCGTTGGCTCAGACGCCGGTGACTGCTTCAGCGCCGTGTCAACCTTGCGTATGAGCTTGTCCGCCGCATCGGTGAACATTCTGTGCGCATCGAATAGCCCCTCGTACGCGCCCTGGTGGCTAGCTTCGACGCCTTGATGAAGGTGCTTCCTTGCGAAGAAGGCCCAATGATCGCGCGTTTTACTGTAGCGCTGAATGAATAACTCCAGGGCGTGAGACAGGATCTCAAGCTCTGCAGCGGTTAGCTCGACGGTGTTGGGCATGACACCATCTTACATGCCGATCAGTCGTGTCGCATGTTGCATGCCGCAGTCCTGGCCAGGTGGATCACCCTCTGGCTGTGATGCGAGCCTTCCCACGGCATCGAAAGCTGCGCGTTGCGCAGGGCGTCGACTGTGCGCACGGCCTCGATAGCGGCTTGGGTGGGGCTTTGCGTTTCGCGAAATGCAAGAGCGAACGCAGCGGCATAGACCATTTTCTCGGCTCCCGATAGCATTGGGGCCGACTATATGAGAGCACTAGGCCGCGCTGTCAAGACTATCGAGGTGCAGCCAAAACAGTCGCATGACCAAATCGCTGTTCTGCGGGTCGGTGCCAGCGATGCGGATGAACTCCGAGAATTCATCCCGATACATGCTTGCCATCTTCGGATTCTCGATGCTGGCCTGCATGTTCTCGGCGCGGTCGGCGAGCTTGAGCCGCCTTGCCGCCGCAGGGCCAGCCGCCAGCTTCCGATACATGCCAGCCTTGCGCTCAGCACGGCCGTCGCCAGGCTCGTCGGTGACACAGTCCACGAGCCTGGCGACGGTGCCGCCGAACATCTCTCGGATCTCAAATAGCGACGTCGCCGTGTCTTCGACGACGTCGTGCAGCCAGCCTGCCGCCCTCTCCACCTCGGACACGTCGCCCAGTGCAGCGACGACGCGCCTGAGGTGGTACTCATAGGGCAACTTGCCGTACCGAGTATCCTTGTGGCGAGCGATAGCAAAAAGACGGGCTTTTTCGACAAGGTTCATACCTCAATCCTAAGCCCGCCTGCCAGCTATTGAGAAGCTGGTTTTTTAGCTGTCGTCGTCGGAGCTTTCGGGCTCGTCGCCCTCGGGCTCGTGCTCATCGTCGACGGCAACGCCTTGTTCAGGCTCGTCCTCGTCTTCCTCGTCTTCTTCCTCTTCGGGCTCCAGCTCCAGCATCCAGGCCCCGGTCTCCTTCCACTCGTTCCAGGGCCCGTGGGCGCTGCTGCCGTCCTCGGTGAAGATGAGGCTGCCATAGCCTCCCGTCTGCGGGGAACCGCCCTCGAACTCACGGCCGTCGTCATCAACGGCGCTCATGGCCCAGACGATGTCCTCGTCTTCATCTTCGTCGAAGTATTCCAGTTCCAGACGCTCGTGGTCCATGGTGACCGTACAGTGGATCACGGTCATCGGGTGGTCCTGATAATAGACGTACAGGGTGGCTTCTCGCTCCATGGGGCAGACGATAGGCAGCCGCCATTTTGTTTGTCAATCGAGCGCGCCTGGCTTGTGAGGTCAGCGGCTGAAGCCCTCTATATCGCTACGTCTAACTCGTCGATTTCGGGCTGTCGTCGGGCTGGCTGCCCGGGTCGACAGATGCCACAATTGCCCGGTGGGCCTGCGACGCTATCTCGTGTGTCGCTTTGTAAAATGGCTGTAGACCCAGGTCGAGAAGATAGGTCCGCTGAGGGCTGAATGGCACCATAGGCTCACGCCGCTCTCGCACGAGGTGCAGCTCGCCACGCATGTCGCGGTGCACGCACGCATGGTCGCGTAGTAAGTCCCGCAGGTGGAATGATAGCTCGCTTGCTTTGATGTCAAGCCAGGCTTCGGCCCCGCTGGGCGTGGTCCAGCGGGCTCTGATGGTAAAGGTGTCCACCCCGCTAGTACACCTGGCGGCTGTTTCGATTTCAGGAATTTTGAGAAAAATACTCAGGGAGGCCATCCTTTCCTGCTTGACCAGCGCTTGAAGACGTGAGCCTTAGACCGCTTCAATGGTGATGCGCAAGATAACCTTGTTCTCCCATTCGTGCTCGCACTCCTCGCAGTAGAACAGTACACGCTCCGGGCGGTTGACGTACGGGTGGCTGAAGTAGTTGCTGCCCGTGTTGCTCGACTCGTTGGTCACGCCGCACTCAGGGCACTCGTCTGAGATCTCGACAGGCGTATAGAAACGCTTGACATCGATCTCGAATGGCTTGTCGCTGTTTTTGATGATCATAACTAACCACAGTCGTTGACGGCAATAATCCGAACGGGCAGGGCAAGGCTGAGTTCCTCGAACTGCTTCGAGATCTCCGCATACTGCTTTGCCAGATCTTCAAAGGATACCGACCTGCTTACGGCGTCTCCTCGGTCGTAGCTGCCTGCGTAGGCAACGGCTGTTCCGAGCAATGTCATATCATTCTCGTAGCCGAAGCTCCATAGGCCGAACCGTCCCCGGTCGGATCGCTGCCCGCTGTAGCAGAAGCCGCCTATGTCTTCGCCCGAGAGCTGCTCCCAAAGAGCTTCCGGCGTCATCCCCTTCGCGCCCGCCGCAGCCATCATGGCCTCCGTCCACTCCCTCACGTCGCTGTCGGTCTTCGCGCCGCATAGCGAGCAGTAAGCTCCCCCGGTGTGCCCGGGGTGCCTTGGGCATCGTGGTGTGCCTTGCGCTATCGTGTAGAAGTGGGTCGCGGGGACAGGGGCCCCGATGAACAAGACTGCCGTGTAATCTACGCCCATTGATCTAAACCATTCCGTCTTTCGGCGCAGGCGCCCTGTTAACCGTCACCCTTCGCACTCCTCGCACTCTTCTTCGCTTAGGTGGATGCCATGTTCACACACGAGGTAGTGGAGCGGGTTGTAGCCCGTGCCTCCGCCTAGGTGATCTTTAATGATCTTAATCACATGCTTGTCATCGGTGATCTGTTTCAGATCCTTCTCTTCAATGACGCCTTGGACTTCGGAGTGCTTGCCTAAGATCTCCCCGAAGTAGACGTTCATCCCGATGGCTTTTTTGACCTCGGCCTCCGGGGCGATGAAGATGCCTTCGACCGAGCCGCCACGGCCGTAGTCCCACGAAAATTTCCAGAGCCAGGGCTTTTTCATGTGTATTCCTTCAGGAGCTGTTCTTCTTCGATCTCATCCTGAACAGCGTCGATCACTTCCATCTTCTCGGAGTGGCTCAGCTTTTCGTACTCGAACCCTTTGTCGCGGATGCCTTCCCATGTCGCGATCAGATTTACGCACTCGGTGGCGCGGACGTTTTGCCGCCGCCCCGAGGTGAGCAGGTTCGTGTACCGCCGAACGTGCATGTCCACAAGCCGTGGCCCGTGCTTCGCTAGATAGGCGGCGTACGGGTCGGCGTCCTCAGCCATCGGACGGCTCCTTCCTGGGGGGCAGTTCAATCGGCGCCCACTTGAACGTGGGCACTTTCATGATGGCGGTCAGCGTGACGGGGTCTTCAGGGTAGACCTCTTGGCTCTCGGTGGCAGGGCGTTCGATCGTATATTGCCAGTGGTTGCCGTCGGCATCCTCCACAATGACTTCGTGCCAGACGGACCAGCGGGTGTGGTCTGTTGGTTTCGATTCGATCTCTGTGTAGCCGACTTCGTCGATCAGATCAGCCAGCGGCACTTTTTTTTGTGATGTGCTGTGCGGTCATAGCCGTCGGACCCTAGCGTAGTTGAGCGACTGGTAGTACCACGCGTGCAAAAAACCGAGTGAGATCCCGTTCGGGTACCCGTGGTGGAGCATGCCCCATGCCCACAGGGCTCGGCCCGAGCGGCCGTTGCCATCCATGTACGGATGCAGGGTCTCGTACTCGTGGTGCAGCGCGTGAGGGTTTCGCGTGTCCATCCACATCATGCGGAGCAGGTCCTTCAGCTCCTGCACGACGTAGGGGCCGCCTCGCGGCGCTGGCGTGCCGCCAAAGCTCACGACCAGGTCGGGGCGGTCGCGCAGGGGCGCTCCACCGGTGTACGTTTGGACCAGCCTGGTGACGTCTTCGATCTTAGGAGCCTTCAGCTGCAGAAAATCGTGCGTATGCTCCAGCTCCAGCTCCGTCGGCTCGCGCGTGATGCACTCGATGGCGTTGGACTCGACTACAAACCGAAGTATTTCGCCCTTGTCCAGCTCGATCATGGAAGGTTCCAAGACGTCACAGGGTCTTGCCAGCCAGGCCGATGCTCGTCGAGCCATGCCTCGGCGGTTTTTCTTGCCAGGTAATACGCACGCTTGTCGGCCGTCGACACGCAGGGCTCAGTGGAGTGGATGACCCTGCCTGCGTCTTTGACATGGATCCCGACCAGATCGTAGTTGTCCTCGACGGGGCAGAAAGACTCGAACTCGAACCGTGGCTTCAAATAGAAGCTAGCCTTTCGATCGTAAAAGGCTGCCTTGTAGAAAATTGACGCACGAGCGCGGCCTTTTTCGTCCAGCACATGGCTGGTCATGGAATGCTCCGTCGACTGAACGGACCATCCGTCCGGTAGCTTGGCCTCTACCCACAGGGGGTCGTCTTCCATGATGGCGCCAAACGAAAACCCCAGCGCCATGAGGATTTCCTTGTCAGGGTGCTCCTCCTCGTGGCTGTCGTACTTGACGGTGCCTGCGGAGGGAAGGCGCGTTCCCATAGCGGCAGCCACCTCCTGCTGGCCACGTGCTTCCATGTCGTGGATGAACGCGCTGGGGTCGCCTGTGCGGCGGCTTGCGTTCAGCGCCTCCATGACCGTGATAGCCGGGTCACGCTTGGCGGTGTTTGTAATGGGAGGCCTGCCCGTCTTTTGTTCCTGCTCGATCTCCTTGGAGACGGCGATGATTGCGTTCAGCTGAATCATGTCGGTAAGACCATCCTGGCTCATGACGGGGAATCCTCGCTCTTCAAAATTTGGATGTTAACGAATCGCGCTTCGTCGATCGTGATCGCAGACTGTGCCCACAGGACGCCCTGAATGAAACAAAGCCAGCGGATGGCCTTGTCTGGGTTGACGCTCTCCTTGGGAATCGCGGTGATCTCATCAAGCATTGCCAACAGGTGCGCCGCCTGCACGTCCCAAGCTCCTACGTCTTGCCGGAACGAGACGTCGTCGACCGTTGCAGAGAACGGAGCCTTGCGTGGCGTTACGCTTGCGCTCTTGCTGATGATCTCACGGTACTTGCGAGCATGGTACCGGAGCGCGTCTATGGAGATTGTCATGCCCCCTTTTTTAGGGGGGATCAGTGACGTTGTCTAGGCTTTACCCAGTGGCTCCGACACTTCTTTAAGCACGGCGTGGCAAGCAGCCAGCACCTGCTCCAGATGCTGGACAAGAGGCGCTACGGCCGGATGGTTGCCAGCCCTTTCAAGCAGCTCGCTGATAGCTTTTTCCGCCTCCTCGCAGGCCGCCACGGCCTCCTCATAGCGCGTCATCAACTGGCCGAACTCGAACCACCCCTTGACTTGCTTGTCCAGCTCTACATTGGCAGCTTTGAACGCATTCAGCATATTCGTGAGGCGCTCGATCTCCTTCATGCTCGTTTCGAGCCCGTCAGGAGGGCTATAGCCACAACAGGAGCACTCGCCGCCCGCGAACATTGCCAATATGCACTCTGTCGAGTGCATGAGAGACTGATCCGCGCTCCCCCCGTCACCCGTCATGGCCAGGATCTTCGTCGCCGTCAGGGATTTTGAGCCCAAGCTCTCTGCCCAGCGCATCAAGTTCCTTGCGGAATGCGTCGTGGTCGGACGTCATGTATCGACCCGGGACACGTCGTGATGGCTCCAAGAAAGACATGATTTCCTTGCCGTCGGAGAGAAACTTTTGATAGACGGTGGCGGCGACCTCCTTGCGCTCGGACTCATCCTGGGTCATTAGCCCCCACATCATGCAGCGTTCTTGGTCTTTTGCTAAGTCTTCGTAAATGGCCAAAAGCAATGTCTCAATGGCGCGGCAATATCGCTCCGGTTGAGATCTATGGTCTTGAATGCCCCGAATTGCAAACCGAAACGCAACAAGGCGCAGCCGCTGAAGCTCGATGCCTTCCAACGCCGCCTTCTTGGCTTGCGCGATGTAGCTGTCTTTGGACTTTTCACCCATCAGGACCCCCTCCACTCCCGCCAGCGGCGGTATCTTACAACGTCTCGTACAAGCTCAAAGCTAAACCCATCTTCACGGACGATCGTCGGCAGGTCATCTGCGAGAAAAAATGCCATGCGCACCGGCTCTGAGAGATAGAACGCAATCCGATCGAGCCAGGGCTCCCTCTCTTGCACGTCAGAACTCCTCGGGAGGCAGCCCCAGCCGCATACGTGCCGCTCTGCTCACGGACCCCATGTTGACCGTGTACGGGTCGGCAGCCCAATGCTCGACCTGCTCTCGCGTGAACGGCAAAAACATGACGTCCGCCGGCTTGGGGTTGTCGTCGCCCCGGTCGGGCGCGTAGAACTCGTCGTGCAGGTACCCCCCTTGATGCAGGCTGCCGCGAGCCTTCTCTTCGATCTCAGAGTTCTCAGGCCACCAGTTGTCCCCCTGCTCTCGATCGTACTCCTTGTCGTCCGGGTGAGGCGAAGGGCACACCAGAAACGCGGGTAGACCTGAGGTGCCGTCGAGAATGTTCAGGAGACTGAACGCCATGCCGGATACCCGGGCATAAACCTCTGGCCGACCAGGCTCAGGATCTACCTTGGTTTCAGGTCGCGCCCAGTAATACACATAGGCCCGAACCTGATCCAAAAACATCTGGCGGCACTCAGCCGCCGTGTACTCGCGCGGCGTCTCATCGCTCATGGCTTCACCATCCGTGGGAACAGCTCATCCAGCTCCATATGTGCCCGCCTGAGGAAGTCTTCGATCTTACGAGCCCTGTCCGACGTCAGGTCTTCCTTACTCACATCCAGCAACAGGACAGGCCGTATGTAATCCAGCGAGGGAGGACGGATGCGGAGACAGGTGGACAGCCGTGGGGGCGCCTTCCACTCCGCAAGCCGCTGGTTGATCTGGATCGCAATGGTTCGCGCACGTTCGAAAGCGTTTTCTCTTCCAAGAATGGTCATGTTTTGCTCTCTGCGTAATCGATCGCATCTTGCCAGCCCTGGCTGCTGGCGGGGAAGCGTGCATCTGGGCTTGGCGCTTCGCGCGGGCCGCGCTCCTTGTCGTCGAAGTGCGGGTCGATGCGCTTCCACTTGAGAGCCATGATTGTAGAGGTGTCGAGGTACACCAACACCTTCTGCGCATCATAGGCGCAGCCCATGCACGACTCGTAGCGGACCTTGAGGATGAGATTGCTGCCAACAGCGGCAGCGTCCATGACCTCAAAGTTGTCGGGGTCAGGGGTGCGGGCGAGCAGCTCTTTTTCTCGTTGAAACTCCGCGCTGCTTGCCCACGCTGTACAGTTTGGATCTCTAGGGCCGTGGCGACAGGTCATAGCGTAGGAGGCATCAAGGCGGCTTCCACGTCCCCTGTGATGTCACAGCCCGTGGCATCGTAGATCTTAGCCGTCCGAAGTCCCACAGCCGCAGCCTCGGTGAGCGACTGAAGCGCTTCGGCAAAAGACATCAGGCTTTCCGCGAAGTTAGCATTCCCGCCTTGTCGTACGCAAAAGGGCGTGGCGAACTCGGCCTCCGCCACCGCGGACGCCGGCACGAATCCCATCATGTCAACAATGTCACTAAGCCCGTCCAGGACATGGTCGATCGCAGGCAGAATGTCTGCCCATGATGCCGACGTTGGCAGCCCCACCTTCGGGGCTAGAATCTCTGCCCAGGACCCTGTTTCCTCGGCAGAGGGGTAGGATTTTTTCTTTCGGGGGGGCATTCTAGTTTCTTCGTGAGGCAATTTCAGCCTCGATAGCAACGAGCGTAGCCTTGAACCGATCCATCAGGCCAGGCGGACACAGCCCCCCGACCTCTTCGGCTCGCTGAACCCGGCCCTCTTGAACCTTCTTCTTGCGCTCCAGCTCTGCGACGGAAAGCCGCTTGAGGAGCAGTACGTGGTCGCGGAACATGTCGTCTTCAATCATGGGGATACACGGTCGCGGTAGTAGGCCTTCCAGCGGGCCTGCGCGGCCACCTTTGCAATGCGTGAAAGTAAGTACGGCCCCATCTCGGGGCCGTACTTGTTGATGAAGCTCTGAAGCCTGGTCGGACGCTTTTTGGCCATGGTGAAGCAGACCACCTGAGCCTGAGGATTGTCAATAGCGCTCGCTATGGCGCCGCGTTCCAGGGCTCCCAGCGCCCCTCGTAAGAGTCGGCCGTGCCTAGGTGGCGCACGGAGGTGCTTCGGTCCGAGCTGTCGAAGGTCTTTTCCCAAAGGGTACCGTCGTCATCGCAGCCGTAGGAAACCGTGACGATTTGCCCCTGGTTGGCCGGCGGCACGTGCCACGTGATGTCGCGCGCCCATTCCTGCAACTGGTCGCTTGCCCAGCTCAGCACGTCCGTCAAGGTCAGGATGGCGCCGCTCTCGACATCGTCCTCGACCGTTTCCTGCGCCCACTCGCTGACCGTCTGGCCGTCTTCGATAGCGGCAAACAGCCTGCGCATGGAGTCCGCGTGGTCGGCGCCGAACCACTCTGAGGCGGGCCACCGGGTCGGCAGGTCGGCACGGCCTAGCTCCTGCTCGAACAACTCCAGAGCATAGCCCAGCTCATCAGCGTCGCCCCCGTCGAACATGGCGAACAAGTTCGCAACCGTGCCGACGTGGGAGTCCAGCCACTCGATTAGCTCTTTGCCTCGACACGGAGGTAAATCGATCAGCAGGGCGCTCCCGTTGGCGACGCATGCAGGCTGGCCCGCGCCGATGCGAGAGAACACCCAGATGGATCGTTTCTTTTCGTCGGCGATCAGCGAGTGGCTCCAGCCGCTTCTGAGAAAATCGTCGTAGAAATAGTTGGCGTCGACGTCGATGGTGGGTTGCTCGTTGGTCTTCACGGCTTCTCCTTTGCGTCCACCAAGTCCAGCCCGCGGTCCTGGACGGTGAACTCGTTTTCGTATCCGTCCTTACCCGGGTCCCAGATGACGCGCACAAGTGCGTGCACTCCGCCAGGCATCTCTCGCTTGGTCACGCGCGTGACGGTCCCAGTCACGCGACCGCCGACGCGGCGCACACGGTCGCCCACCTTGAATCCCGGGCGCGTTGCCTTCTTTTTGGCTGTCATGCCCCTAGTACACGCGAGGGGCTTCTCGATTTCATCAGCCATAGACAATACTCCAGAGAGCCTGCTATAGGTCTGAATACATTGATTTTTGCAGAAGTCTGTGCTGGCCTAGCCTCGGTGACTCTCTGGCTTCATGGCCAGCAGCCCCCATGCTCGCGGATTGGCTCCAAGTGGGGCTACGCACCGCAGATCTGTCACGCCCTAGGCCTCAAGGGCTGCGAACTGGAAGACGTCTGGCTCGTCGAGGCCGACCTGGCCCTCGCGAACGCCGTGGCATGGCTCCTGCGACGCCCTGTAGACCTCGCTAACGCCGTTGAACTGGCAGCCCTCGGCGAGCCCCGCAATGTCTGGCATCGGGCCCGAGATGTCGCGAGAGAGTCCTTCCCAGACACGGTCGAGGCTGCCGCCGCCTGGTGGCTGTGGGTGGCCGGCGCCCGCGGTGGCATCGGAGGCTTCAAGGGCCAGCACAAGCTTCGCCCGAATGTCGACGGCTTCATCCCAGGCCGCATCTCCCTCATCGAGCGCATCCGATCGTCCCAGCCCATCCCAGCCCAAATCCTCACCATGGACGCCCGTGACTTTGATCCACCCGCCGGAGCCATCGTCTACATCGACCCGCCCTACCACGGAGCCCAAGGCTACGGCCCCGAGCTGCCCCGCGGAGACGTCCAGCGACTCGCCTCCGAGTGGCACAGCCTCGGCTGCACCGTCGGGGTCTCTGAACGCGAACCCCTCATTCTCACCGGGGCCCGACACGTCGAGCTGACCGATTTGCGCGCAGGCCAGTTTCGTCGCTCGCTCACAAGAAGCCGCGTCGAGTGGCTTACGATTCTGACGGGTCAGTCATGGGCATAAAATTCCAGCGAGATCCTCTTGGGTGTTGATTGTTCTTCATGGTAGGCGCTGAGGCATACGGACCAAGGCACGTGCCACTGCTGCGTGTGCACTGGGCGAGAGCGGTAAATTGTCCATAAGATAACGAGCCTGCATCTCGATCAGCTGCGACTGCCTCTGCGCTGCGCATTCAAGGCATATGCCGCCGATCCGACAGTGCGAGCAAAGCTTGCGATGACAGTGCTGGCAAGGATGCGTCCGTCCGTCTCTGTCGCGGCGCGTATTGCACGCCTCGCAAAGCCTCGGCGTTGGTGTCGCACGTTTTGAAGGCATGGAACGGGAAGCTCATCATTGCCCATACCCCATTGTCAACGACGGCGATTCGATGCCCAAACCCCTTGCCAGGCCAGCCGCGCCGACGTAAGATGCTAGGGCAAGGCTGGGACGCAGGCTGACCACTGAGCTACGCAAACGTTTGCGCGGCTCGTCGGGCGGATCTCCTAGCGCTCGACGGCGACCCTGCCTGGTGTAAGGGGCGCCAAGGCGTTTGCCTTGGCGGTTTAGAGAGTGAAGGCCCTGTCCCAAGGCTCGCCCCTGGGGGCAGGGTTTTCGCTATGTGGGGTTGTCGGGAAGGTTCTTGAGATGTCTGATCATGACCTCGTGCATCTCGACGAGCATCTCTTCGAGGGCCTGGGCATTGTCGGGCGTGAAGAGGCTTTGTACGGTCTGGACGACGAACCGCGTTGAGTGCAACCTGCTGCGGTTGATGTCAGGCGGCACGATTGTATTCGTACCGCAGCAGCGGGTTCGCTCGTCGAGCAGAGCCGGCGCCTCCGCTCGGTCGAAGACGCGGCGGAGCATCCTATCCCGCAGCTTGCTGTAGCTTTGATCTCGGCTCATTGTTGGTTAGCCCTCTCGGAGCTGGCGGAGGTGCCGCGCGATGACGTTGTTGACTTCAGCGACCATGTCTTCGAGCCCCTGCGCCTTGTCAGGCTTAAGGAGTTCCATGGGAACGGACATCTCCACGTAGAGCGTGGGCTCGTCCACGGCGTAGAGGTCGGCCGTTGCGCCCCCGTCTTGCTCAGGAGCCGCCCGCGCTTTTACCCGGGTTAGAATCTTGCGTTTGACCTGGAGCGGGGAATAGCTCGTGCGCTTTTCTTCCATGCTGCCCTAGCCCTTCTTTGACGGCGCGAGTAGCTTGAGGCGCTCGACCATCATATGGTGCATGTCGACCAGCAGGTCCTCGATGACTTGGGCACTATCGGGCTCCAAGTACATCCGGCCCAGGTGGAGTTCTACTCGGGCCATCGCCGCGTCCCGATCGTTAAGAATGGGCCTGCGCAGCGTCACGGCGGCGCCGTTGGCTGCTACCTCGACGATTTCCTCGTAGTAGGGGATCCGAGAGACAATCCGACCATAAATACGATGCCAGAGGATATGAGGGCCGATTTTGCTGGACACGGGTGACTCCTTGGGGGCTAAGGCGCTCCACGTTGCCGACCAGGCGTGCATGAAAGCGTCGACGGCGTCGTGAAGGACCCGCTGCTGCGCGTGCAAGTGAAATACGTCATTGATGATAGAATGGCCGTACGTCGGCTTTTTGGTGTATGTCATTGAAATGATGAGGCACTAGGCCTCGTGCAGCGCAGGCGGTGCAGGTACACCATCATTTGCGATTGCTGTTGTCAATATACATGGGCTCGCGGTACGTAGGGTGGCGAAAATCATGACGGATAAAGACAAGAAAAGCCCGATGGCCCTTGATGAGAACTTCGGAAATCTTCAGCGACAGGCAGGCGTGACGTACTCGGCCATCGAAGAGGGTGTCGAAGCTCTGGAGACGGCCTTGGACTTGGCAGGCAAGCTCCGTGAGTCCATCCATTCCTACAGGGATGGCGCTTTCTTGGAGGACATGCGTGAGCTGCTTCAGCTCAGAAAGCCTGCCCCTCCCGGTATGATCCGGCTGGCCGTGGAAGAGCTGAAGGACCAGGCGCAGCGAGGGCGAAATGCCCTTGACAAGCTTGAGGCGATTTTAGGCACCGGCAAAAGCAACCACTGGGAGGTGGTCTGCGATGCCGCGCAGCAGCTCGTGGTTCGCAGCATGGCGTATGAGCAGGACCTGGAGAGCGCCCGGCGGGGTAAGAGTGAGGTTGCCAAACTGGCGATGGAAGCGTTCAACTCCATCCGGTTGGCAATTAATCCAAGCATGGCGGAGCGAACCAGCACTCCGACCCGCTCAGACTGGACAGATCTTGAGAGCGCCGCTAAGAAGCTTCGCGAGACTGCCGCGGAACGCGTTAGAGTCTACGCTGAGCGCGGGCATCTGAATCGCGAGCTGACAAAGCTGAAGGCTGACCAGGAAATCGACGTGCGGACGATCAGCCGCTTGCGGTACGAGAAGCAAGAGATGCTGGAGTCAAGACGTCGGGCCCTCGGCGAGGCACTCAATGTTACGGACACTACTCCCTGGGGCGACATGGTTGAGCAGGCGCGTCAGCTTCGTGAAAAAGCTAGCGCCATGCCAAGCTTTCGCTGGAAAGATCCAGTGCCACCGTTTCACTTACGCGTTCCGGGGCATCGGCTGTATCGAGACGCACTGCCCACGCTGAGTGAAGCTCGTGACGCCTACGACGAGGCTCGTGGTCTGGGGTTGCTCGGTATCCGTCTGTACGATGCAGAAGGGGAGGAGATCCCACGCGGCAAGCCAGCGGCCTACATGGCGATTGACGAGAATGAGTTCTGGTACAAGGAACAGCTCAGGCAGGCTGCCACGTTGATTCGGGGCATGATGAGGGAGGGCGCCATTACCACTGCTGCGAAGCGCTGGGCCGAGATGATTGAGGAGAAGCTTTGCGCGTACACGTCGAATGGACAGTGACCGACCTGCAGGCATCTCTTAGTCGACCGTGATTAAATCC
>Ga0307377_10001126_pt1 | contig 35060 bp, 42 predicted proteins | sample TR3MG_FD_202535 | JGI IMG/M metagenome (GOLD analysis project Ga0307377, IMG submission 202535) | Soil microbial communities from Risofladan, Vaasa, Finland - TR-3 | ecosystem: Environmental > Terrestrial > Soil > Coastal area > Acid sulfate soil | place: Finland: Risofladan, Vaasa | collected... | reverse complement strand
GTAGCGGTAAGAGAAATTCCAAAAGGCACTTGGGCTTGGGTTAGTCTTTGCATAGCAGCAATTACTTGATCAAAAACTCCCGTCCCTCGCCGTTTATCAGTGCTTTCTTTTAAGCCTTCAACCGAGATGGCGGGCGTGAAGTTGCCAATGGCTCCCAGTTTTTTGGCAACACTATCGCTTATCAAGGTCCCATTGGTGAACATTAAAAAAAAGCATTGGGGATTTTTTTCTGCTAGCTCAACTACTCCTTGGCCGTTGTTCTGATAAGCCAGAGGCTCACCACCACTAAAAACAAAAAAGCGGGTACCCCAAAGTTGACGAGCTTCTTGGACAACCTGCTCAAGTAGAGCCCAAGGAAGCTTTTCTCCGGCCAGACTTGAGTCAGCATAACAACCAGAGCAATGTAAGTTGCAGCTTTTGGTAGGACTAAGAACTAGCAAACTGGGCGGAATTGCCTGGTATTGGGCCTGGAAAGCTTTTTTGGCCTCGTTTTCTTGATGAGCAAAAAGAATTTCATTGGTAATCACTTTAAAAGTTCCCTGCCGAGTCGCAGGGCCCAAAAGATTTTGAGCCAAGGCTCGGTCAACAGTATGAAGAATTGCCAGGGCCATATCACGGCGATGCTGAAGCACTGCCTCTGGTTGCAAGCCTTGGCTGAGGTTTTGTTCATATATTCTTTTAATTTGCTTATCATAAGCCTTAACAAAAGCTTGGCGAAGAGGGGAGATTCTTCCCAAGGTTTTGGCGCCGAGATCGAGAGTATTGACGACCCCGCTTATGGCTAGACTTTGCTTAGACATACCCATGCAGAGTATTTTTGCCGGATAAAAGGCGGATGAAAACAGGGTAGCAAGGCCGTAAGAAGGTGAGCAATAGGTTATAATAATTTTTATGAATTCTCATAACCTTAAACAAGAATTAAAAAGACTAGCCAATCCCAAAAGAGCCGATAATTCATTGCGGTTTTTCAAAACCGCCAAAGGAGAATATGGGGAAGGGGATATTTTTTTGGGGATTACCACGCCAGTTTTGAAAAAAATAGTCCGAAAATATCAGACCCTATCCTTAAGCGAATTGCCAGAACTTCTTGAAAGCCCGATTCATGAACATCGCTCAGCTGCCTTAGGGATTTTAGTCCTCCAATTTGGTAAAGCAGATGAAAGACAAAAAGAAAAACTGGTTGCCTTTTATTTGAAAAATACTGTCTACATTAACAACTGGGATTTGGTTGATATCTCAGCCGCCAAGATTCTCGGGGAATTTCTTTTGGATAAAGACAAAAAAGTTTTGTTTAAGCTGGCCGGTTCTGATAATCTTTGGGAAAGGCGAATCGCCATTATTGCCACTTATGCTTTTATAAAAAGGGATCGGTTTAAAGAAACTCTTGAAATTGCCAAAGTGCTTTTACATGATAAGCATGATTTGGTTCATAAGGCCGTGGGTTGGATGCTCAGGGAGGTAGGCAAAAAAGACCAAGCCCAAGAGGAAGAATTTCTCAAAAAACATTACCGAAGAATGCCCCGAACCATGTTAAGATATGCGATTGAGAAATTTGCGGAAGAGAAAAGAAAGCTTTATCTTCGCCGAGAATAAGTTCTGCGATTCTTCAGCTCTTGACAAGAAGCCGTACCCCTAGTATTATGGGTATATATTCATAATTATGAAGGGAAAATTGCAAAATGCCTAGAAGAGCGAAACCAAGGTTTGTCAGTTTTCAACCGGGAGTTACCTATTTTAAACCCCGGGGAATTCCGCTTTCCGCTCTTGAGCAAGTGAAATTAACTCTTGATGAGCTTGAAGCCATCAGGCTAGCGGATTTCAAAGGCTTGGATCAGGTTGAGGCGGCGGCAAAGATGGGTATTTCCCAAAGTACGCTTCAGCGAATTCTTTCTGCTGCTCATAAAAAAATTGCTGAGGCTTTAGTAACTGGAAAAGCAATTGAGGTGAAAGGAGGTGAAGTAAAAATGATGAGACCAAGCGGTCCTGGTCTTGGTCGAATGATGGGCAGAGCAGCCGGCCCGGGAGGAACTTGTGTTTGTACTAATTCCGAGTGCAAAACTGAAGTCCCTCATCTGGCAGGCCAGCCTTGTTACCAGATGAAATGCCCTAAATGCGGTAGCCCAATGGCCAGGAAACCATAATCATAACTAATTTACAAAATCATTACCTAATTTTCATCCTAAACTTCTTTTAAATCGGCTATTTTCAACGGGGAGGCAAGGATATGCCTGGAGGTTTTCGTATTGGTCGAATTTTTGGGATTGAAATTGATATCAACTGGAGTTGGATTTTTATCTTTTTGCTAGTGACTTTTGATTTAGCCGTGGGAGTTTTTCCGGCCTTACACCCAGAGTGGAGTCCTTTACTTAACTGGGGACTCGGAATCGCTGCTTCACTTTTGTTTTTTTCCTCAGTTTTGGCCCATGAAATTGCCCATTCTTTAGTGGCTCGCTCTCGAGGGTTGCCAGTGGACCGGATTGTTCTTTTTATCTTTGGCGGAGTTTCTAATATTGAGCGGGAGCCAGCCTCGGCCGGGACCGAGTTTTTAATGGCAATTGTCGGGCCGCTAACCAGTATTGTTTTAGGAGTGTTTTTTTTGTTTTTGGGAGTTGCTTCTGCCGGCGGTTTTCAAGCTATTTTGCTGGCCCCAGGAGAAATTTTGGCCGGGTTAAGCCCTCTTTCTACTTTGCTTTTGTGGTTGGGACCGATTAATATTTTACTCGGTCTTTTTAATCTTTTGCCTGGGTTTCCTTTAGATGGTGGTCGGGTTTTTCGCTCAATTATTTGGGCAATAACCAATGACCTTAAACGAGCTACCCGTTACGCTTCTTGGGTCGGCCAAGGTTTTGGCTGGTTATTTGTCGCTATTGGTATTGCCATGGTTTTTGGGATTGCCGTGCCTTTTTTTGGTGCCAGTCTGATTGGCGGATTTTGGCTGATTTTTATTGGCTGGTTTTTAGCCAGTATTGCTTCCCAAGGCTATGAACAGGTAGTGATTGAGGATGTTTTAAAGGATGTTTCTGTTTCTCAAATAATGCGCACCCGCTATCCCTCGGTTAGTCCTCAGATTTCAGTTAACCAGTTGGTTAATGAGCATATTATGGGCACAGAGGAGCGAACTTTTCCAGTAATGGAAGGTAAGCAATTGCTGGGAATAGTCAGTTTGGATGATGTGCGTAAAGTTACGCGTGACCGTTGGCAGGAGGTTAAAGTAGAGGAAATTATGACTAGCAGGGACGAGCTTAAAGTAGTTGGCCCTAAAGATGGAGCGGTTGAGGCGCTGCGAATTATTGCCGCCGAAGATATTAATCAACTGCCAGTGGTCGAAGATAGTCGCCTGATAGGGATTATTAGTCGCCGCGACATTATCCTTTGGTTGCAATTGCGCTCTGAGGGTAAGGAAGTTTCTGTTAGTTTTTACATTTTTCTTAACCTTCCTTCAAGTTTTTATAACTTTTAGGTGATAAACCCTTTTTAGAAAGGGGGTGATAATATGTACGGAGGTGGATATGGTGGAGGCTATGGTCCGGGAATGGCTGGTCAGATGGGAATGGGCCCAGTTGGTCTTTCTCCTTATGGCTATCCTTGGGGAGCGGGGGCTTATGGTGTTTCCCCGTTTTACAACATCGGACCAATTGATGATGCGGAGATTGCCTCTTATGTTCATGATAATATTGACCTAGACCCCTATATTTCTGTTCGGGATAAAAACAGTATTGATGTTGAGGTTTCTGGCGGAACAGTGACCCTTTCTGGAAAAGTTGAGAGCCGTCGGAGCAAAGGCTTGGCTTATGCGGATGCTTTTTGGGCACCAGGAGTCTTGGATGTTGTTAACGAGGTTGAAGTTGAAGAAAAACCCAGGCCTTCTGCCAAAGAAGAGATGGCTTAAAGGAGCTTGTCATGTCGCCTTAAGAGTTGAAGTTATGAGGGCGGGTAAGTGGGTCCAGGCGTTTGAAGTTAAGCCTGGCGAAAAAGGTTCTCTTTCAGATATAAAACCAGGGAGAAGGGATGTCTATGTTCTTTATTGTGCCTCAGACAATTCAAAATCAATTATCTCCCGTTCAGTTTTTGGAGTTGACCGCGAGATTGGGCCATTAAGAGAAATCCGGACCGAAAAGCTGGAAACGATAAAAGAATTAAAAAAAGATGAATCTTTTGAAATGACACTCAAGCCAGAAAAAAGTCCAGCTCCCAGAAGAATTCGCTTTAGCCATTACTAAATCCTTAGTTTAAGGAGCAGCGAATTATTTTTCTAACTCAACACATTCTCCGTTGAAGGTTATTTTTTTAAATTTGTTGAAGAACCCATCTCTTCCTAACAGAGGATAATCAATTTCGTAAGAGAAATCTATTTGGGTATCGAAGCTAATGGTTTGGACATAGATTTTAATCTTATGAGTGTAAGCGCTAACCACTATCGGTTCCGATTCCTCTTGTCGGTTTAATTTGGCCCTTTTTAACATTAATATTTAATCTTTCCGCAAAAAAAGCAGGGAACAAGTTTCTTTCAGAACCAGAATCTAAAAGAGCGTTGATGCTGTAGCTTATTCTAATGGGAACGATGGGAACAAAAATTCCTTGGGCATTAGGGCGCAAATGTTTGATCGAAGGGTAACACTCTAGTATAGATGGAATCCTTGTCTCCAAGCTTTCTTAGTTTCTTTTCTAATTGTTCAAGGCTTTTGGCAGAAGCGTTAACCCTTTTACCATCGGGGCTTAGGGCCACCCACTTATCTTCATAAGCACTGAGGATGTTTGAGATATCTTTCGAATTTTTACCACTTCTTTGCTTCATAAATATATTATACCTCTTGATTCAAGCAATCTCACACTAATAAGATTAAGATATAGTGAACTTTATAACGGAATTTGTTAACCCTCCTTTCCTTACCTTCTAATTTAGCCTTAATTCAAGTATAATTTGCTTACTATGTCGGAACCTGGAGAGAATGAGATTCTTCGTGCAAACACGGAAAAGACAATACAAGTGAGAGAAAGGGTGCCGAAGGTTGTTGATATTGCTCATGATTCGGACAGGAATAATCAGCTTAGATCTGTTGAGGTCAGCCCCATAACTTTTAAACAGTCGGAACGTCCGGCTTTTACAGAAAAAGAAGGATTGGAAGACCTAGTCGGTTTTCTCGATTTAACCTTCCAAACTGCCCAAGCAGTTGGCGATAACGAAATGGCGGAAAAGGTGCGTTTATTTAAAGAAAATGTGGGATTTGTTGGCGAGAAAGAACTAAAAGAAGCTACCCAAGGAATTGCCCGCCATCTTGTTGATGAGGCAAAAGAGGGGAAAGACGTAATTGTTTATGCAGCTAATGTTAGAAGCGAGAGGTATGTTGCTTTGAGAGTTATGGAAGAGATGGACAGCTTGACTGAGGAACTCGTTGAGCTGAGAAAAAGAATCAAAGTTAGTGAAAGCCCAAAAATCATTGCTCGAAATTGTAAAGATGCTTTAGGAAACTGTTTAATTGCGGTTACCGATGATTTTGTTGTTTCCGGTACTAGAATACAGGATTCTGCGACGCGTATGTACCGTGCACTTTTGCAAGAAGGTTTTTCTCAAGCGGAAGCGGCTTCTTTAATTGAAGCCGATGTAGTGGCTATACCCCAGAGGAGGGAAGGAAACAGTCTGTCAGTGGGAGTGGGTGAAGGGAAAGCTGATCTAAGAGTTTTTTCTTATTATGGTGTCCCAGAATACCGAGACGCTAATGATAAATGGGTAGTTTTTACGGGAGTTAGTATTAGTAGCTCACATTCGTCAACTGACTATGGTTTTGGACAAGTTTTAGAAGAACTTGGGGAGTTTTTAAGGCGGAACGGAGTTGAAAGAGACTTTCCTTTGTTGCATAGAATAATTAGACCCTATGAAATAGGAGAAGGTTCTAAGTACGAAGACCCTGCCTTACAGGCAAGATGGGAGAAAATAATAGAAAAGTATGGAATAAAACTTTAAGATTTCCTCGGTCACTTTGGTAAAACTTTCTTCTAATTTAGCCTTAATTCAGGTATAATTTGATTATATGTCACTTTCTATTGGGGAAGCCAACACATACCCCCGTCTTTAGAATTTAGGTTTGAGTTTGAGATTCCAAGCGCAAGGAAATGGAGAATTATCACGGAGAGAGATAAATCAGGAAGGATCATTCACTCAGAGCCACCGCTTGTAGTGATTAGTTAAATTATGCAAATTCATGTCTTTCAAGTAAAATAGAGACCAGATATGTCGGATTATCCAGAAAAATATTGGCATTGTGCGGTAAAGTTAATAAACCAGAAGCGCCACGCTGTTGTAAATGATTTGTCGTTCGAAGAAATAAACGAGAAGATTATTCAGCCTTGGCTTAATTCAAAAACTTTTACAATTGATGGGAAAATTGTTAGTTCGAGAGATCAGTTGGAAGAGATAAAAATAACCAGAACCCCAGAACCACAGGATCATTACGCAAGGATTCATAACGAAAAGATGAAAAGGAGTGGCATTTGGGATGCAGCTACGAACAGGGAAATGCTCCCCCTAGATGAGGGTGAAGATTATACTGACAAATTATTATTCCAATCAAAGCCCCAAAAAGAGAATATTTCCATTGAGCCTTCGGCAGCAATAGTTGAACGAGTTTGTAAAAGAATATGTTATGTTGCAAATATCTTGGGGAAAAGGCAGAGAAAAGGAAAGAAGCCTTTTTTGGTTGAAGATGAATATGATGTTCAAGACCTGCTCCACGCGACTCTAAGGGCTTTTATTAAATACTCGGTTCAAGAGGATCCTTTATCAAAAATAGCAGGGCGTTCTTCAAGAGCGGATATAACAATTGAAGATTTAGGAATCTTAATAGAGGTTAAATATGTCAGGGGACCAAATGATCAAAGAACCATCATAGAAGAGCTGTCTCAGGATTTGTTACTTTATACTAAGTGGGAACCACTAGAAACCCTTTTGTTTGTAGTTTATAACAGTAATGATTTGCGGGATCCAGAGTCTCTAGAAAAGTTTAGTGGGGAGCAGGAAATTAATGGCAAAAAATTTAAACTAAAGGTAATTCTTGTGTGAGGTCAGAACCACCACCCATAGCTTATAATTAAAACATGGGGGAAATCGTTGCTGTCGACTTAGTACAAAAAACTAGCCGCTTTTCTCAGAATATGTTCTTAATATACGGGGTACACCCCATTATAACTTTATCTATCCCGGATGTCCTAGGATCAATGGTGTAGTAGAAAGATTTAACAGAACCTTTCAGGAAGAGTTTGTTGATCAATACAGTTATTTGTTAGATAATGAAGAAGAGTTTAATAAAAAACTCTCAGACTACAGGACACCAATGGACTACCTTATTGAAAAGGAGTAATGTCGAATATGTATCGAGCACGTACAATAAATGGAAAGAAGGCCTATAATATGATAGAATGCTACCTACTACAATGATTGAAAGAAGACATTTCGATACGATAGATCCCTCTCTAAGAAACATAGGCTCAATTGATCTCGATCTTGGCGAAAGAGTTGAGATCCCGTTTACTGGAGCAGAAATTATCTATGCAGCTACTATTTCCGGAGACAGGGTTGTAATTAAAAAACATCTAAATAATGATCGGGCCAAACACGAATGGGAGGGTCTTAATATAGCAGAATCGACAGGTATTTCTATACCAAAACCCATTGCACTAATAAGCTATACGGCAGATCAACTGGCTATTGTATCCAGTTATGTTAATGGTGATAAGTTGTACGACAATCCAAATCTTAATGTAAAAGTAGAGGTTGGAAAGCAAATTAAAAAAATGCATCAAAATGCACAGATTGCTGGTAAAGATTGGGTATCTAGCGGCCGAAGCTTGTTTCTTTATTATGACAGATATATTTTCAGATGGGCTGAGGGAGATATTGTAGAGCTAAATGCAGATAGCAGGACTGCTTCGATGCTAGGAGAACTTACCGACGCAGCGGTTCAATTCTGTAATAACTCAGAACCAACATTTAATCACAACGATCTGCACGATGGGCAAGTAATCGTAGAAGGAAATGGAAAACCGACAATAATAGATTTTGGAAATTGGATTGAAGAAACTTGGTTAAATGATATTGGTTATCATTTGTTTCATTTAATAAGAATTGACAGAGCTGATACCGATGATTTCACAAAATTTTTAAGTGGATACATGGAAAACAAAAAACTACCTGATACAGAAAAAACGAATTTAGCTTTTTATTTGCTTTTTATATCATCTAGGGCGTTAAATTATTTTTACAGAAGACATAGCTCTTACTTGCCTGTTGCGCAAGAAACTCACAAAAAGGTGTTAGCCCATCTCGAAAACGAATCAATCTGGAAGGACTATTAAGTTCGTAGAAGTTTAAAATGAGAGTAATCGTTTATATAATTTACCTTCCAAGATTTTTTTTGACTACTGTGGGTCAAGAGAGATATGCCCGTGTGGTTTATTGTTAATGAGCTAATAGCTCTTGCCATTGTTTTATCAGAATAATTATCCCCCAACATGACCATACTTATAAAACATCTAATAAATACATCATGTGATACGACCATTATTCGTTTTCCTTTATAATTTTTTCTTAAGAAATTTGAAAGTTTTTTGGCTCTGGTCAGGACATCCCTCACTGACTCTTCTTTGTTTTTGAATTTCCAATCAAGATTTCCGTAGTTTGCGTAATATTCTTTAACATAATCTTTTGAAATCCGACTTTCCCGGGCTGCACCATACATTTGAGGCAACTGCTCTCTTTCGTGTATGTAATCCAAAGTCTCTGTCTCAATTTTTAGGTTATCAGAGAGGATTTCCGCGGTCTTTCTTGACCTTTCCCATTTGCTTGTAAAAATTGTATCGAGTTTCGAAAATCTAGATCTTTGGCTTAGTATCTTTGCCTGTTGTTTACCTAATTTACCCAGTTTGGAGTTAGGAGTTTGCCAATGGTTTTTAAGAGTTTCACTGCGAGCATGTCTAATGAGGAACAATAACATATTATTATACTTATTATACTGTTCCAAGCGCTATAACTCCAATTGCACTTTCATCGATTCTGTCTAAATCAAGCAGTTTATTTAACCCATCGTCAATAAAACCTCCTACGGAACAGGCTCTCAGTCCCAACTCGGAAGCTACCAAGCTGATATTTTGGGCATAATGTCCATACTCCGTGTATATATGTCTAAGACCGCGATCACCATACTTATCCTCAGTTCTATCAAAGATTGACGATATTACCAAAAGAACTGAAGCCTTACGAATCCAAGGTTGGTTAAACTGTTTCATTGTTGCATTGAAAAATGGTTTATCGTATATTTTTTCCAAAGAGTGGCTTTTAACATGATAGTGGTATATAGCTGGCATTAAATTTTCAACTTTAAACACGAAAGGGTATATCTCTAATGGATATCTCGCTCCAGCGGAAGGATAAAATCGTTTATCTCCAGTATTTTTTAATGCGAGCTTTTTCAACCCGCCAGAGTAAAACATTAGATCAGAAAAATCGTTTAAATTAATGTTCTTTTTTGTATAATCTCTTATTGATTCTCTTTGCATTAACGCATTATGTAAACTCAATTTTGTTTTGGTGGGATTAGGTAAAAGCACCTTTTCCATCCGTGGGTACGCTTTATAATAAATCTTTTTCCAGTGGGCTGGCCATTTGGAGTATGGTGTTGTTTTATATTTACTGAAATCGTCTATCTTTGTGTGATTATTAAACTCCCTTGATTTCGAGATTTTCAGTATTTTAATAATATTTCCTATTTTGTTCATATTATAAAAATGGGTGTGGGTATGTATTTAGTTTTCTTGTGTTTTTATATCCCAAACTGCCTGGAACACTTTGTAAACGCTTTCCCCCCTGTAAAGGATATTTTTCATTCAGATATACAGGTTGCATGCCCGGAATCACAACCTTTACTACTTTAAAAGGAGTATCCCTAAAATATTTCGAGGTAATATCCTTGTAATATACTTTATACCCCTTATCTGTAAGAGCTTTCCTTAAAATCTGTAGTTGGTTTTGCTCAGAGAGATCCACATTTGTAGGCTTAATTCTTATGAGATCCAAATTGTTAATAAAGAAATCCAGCTTCGGGATTGATTTAGGTGAGTACCAAAAAAGCCCCCGGTTTTTAATAGTGGAATTTTTAATCAATTCAGTTTCTGAAATATTTTTTGGATTTTGTATGTATGCTTCGCGAATCCAAGTTCTTGTATGAAACGCCTCATTGATCGAACCTACAATCGCACTTTCTGTATCTAAGTGAGATTTTAGACCAACAGAAACAGCTTTGCTAAACCCGGATTCATCTATCACTACAGAAGCTACAGCAGGAATATCCAAGTCAGTATTAATATCTAAAGAGATAATTTTTAAATTATACCTCTGAGCTATGTCTAACAATTTTTTTATTTTTTCACTACTTGAAGACGAAAGATCATACCTTTTGGGCTTTAACTTATTCAGGTAGTAAATCATAAATGCATCCCGTTCGAGAACTTCGTAAATACTACTCAATATTGCAGAGCGTAAATTAGAATGACCCGCAGCACCTGTGCTTATTGAGGGATAAATAATTGGTTCTCTCTTAGTGGGCCGATAGGATAAATAAATAACTTGGCAGGGAATAAGATATTTCTCCTTTCCATTTAATGATTTCATTTCCGTCCACCTAAACAAGGATTTGTCGTCGATTTTAAATTTCTTGTATTTTGTTTGCCGAAGTTGTTTGTCTGAAAAATATAAGAATTCTTCCGGATTAATAGCGTCCTTTTTAAGCTTTGAATAACTACCTGTAAAACTAATATCTTTATTAAAAAAGGCAAAATTATTATATCTTTCTATTGCTTCAGCTAGAGCTTTTAAAACCGCTTTATTCTGAGAAAAAAAAGAAACTCCGGAGGCTTTTGAGTGGAAGTGTGTACCGTCGTGTTTTAGATATTTATCACTGATTGATGCAGAATAGTACCAGAACTTGGGCTCATCATAATGCTGTCGAACTCTTTCAAAAGATTCAACTAATTTAATTTCTCCAAGGACAGTGCTGAGGTTTTTGATTAAACTGAAAGTATCTTGTTTCATAAAAAGACACGCCTAACAATAGCAGGTACTTATTAATTGATAACTAAAAGGTAACTGGCCGGATTATTTATTAAATCTGTTCTCGGCGCAGTCACAGCCACAGCTTGCACAGCTTGAACAGCTACCACAGCTACTGTCTCCACAAGCACAGCTTGAACAATCTCCACAACTTTGGGCACAATCAGAATCATAATTACTTACACTCTTAATAGCTTTAGCATTAAGACTAATGTCGTTTTGCTGGGGCATAGCATCCGCCAATTCTCCCATATTTCTTTCTAACTTCATTTTATTCACCTCCCTCCCATAGTTTGATGCGATATTATGGATGCGATATTATAATAGTTATCAGAATATGTCAAAAATCCGCTATATTCCCCGTAAAAATCCGACAATTTTCGAGTTGCCAGACCCTACCGGAAGAATGAACAGTCGTATATTGAAAGCTTTAACCGAACCGTTAGAAAGGAGTGTCTAGGCTGGAGTAAATATCATCTAGCCAGATTAAAAATCTTAATCCCCTTGTTGAAGAGTTCTTAAACAATTATCATTATCACAGACCCCATCTAGGACTAGGATTAAGACCACCTTTACAAAGTTAAAAATGTCGGATTTTTACGGGAACATACCGCCGGTAACTTATCCACGTGTTTTTATTTAACCTCGTCTTTTAGCCTCAAATAGGTTATAATTTCTATATGTTGTTTTTAATTGGAATTGTGGGGCTTCCTAATGCTGTCCCGGTACAGCACTTACTTGCTCCCGAGGTCTACGTCCTCGCGTCGCAAGAGCGTGTGTACGGGATGGCGCGTGCAAGGTGTTTTAATAGAAAGGAGAAATTATGAGTCTTAGTATTGGGGAAACCAACACATACCCCCGTCTTTAGAATTTAGGTTTGAGTTTGAAATTCCAAGTGCAAGGAAATGGAGAATTATCACTGAGAGGGATAGGCAGGGAAGGATTGTCCATTCAGAATCACCACCAATAGCTTATAATTGAAGTATGAAAAACAAACCTAAAGCGATTCTAAAAATCATAATTCTGATAATACTTGTCTCTGCTGCCGTGCAGTGGTTATTACCTGCAGTTACTAGCGAGAAATTCCAGAGCTATGTTGAAGGGTTGGGGGTTTTTGCTCCTTTGGTTATTATCCTATACACAGTTGTATCACATGTTTTTGCCCCAGTCTCAGGTAGTCCTGGCGTGCTTCTAGGATTTGCAATTTTTGGTGTGATCCAAACCTCTGTCTACTTGTATGTAGCTAGTCTTATTAGCGCAACTATCAATTTTTACATAGCAAGAGTTTTTGGGAGGGAATGGGTTGAGAAATTGGCTGGCAAGAGAGCAATGAGCGATGTTGATGACTTTATAGCCGCTTCAGGTAGAAAAATGTTAGCTTTAAGCAGGGTGTTTGGTTTTCCTATTTTTGAGGTAATATCTTATGCTGCTGGTCTAACTAAAATGTCTTTCAAGAATTACTTTCTAATTACTGTGGTCTTTAGCGCTATCCCAAGTGTTGCTTTTGTTGTTATGTTTAGGGATGCAGACTTTACAAAACCTGCTAATATGTTTCTTTGGGTTGGCGCACTTATTGTTATAGGGTTGATTTTTACTTTTGTGCTTAAGCGGTATTACTCAGAAAAGAAAACCCAATGAAAAAAATATCTCGGAAGACCATGTTAAAAGTTTATAAGAAATGGAAGGGTAAATGTGCTTTTTGTGGAGTGTTTGGAACAATTGATCAACACCACATAGTTCCTAAAAGTAAAGATCCTTCATTGATAGATGATCCAGATAATTTAGTTCTCCTTTGTAGTAATCATCACGGTTTGACGCGAAAAGTAAACCCGAATGGTAAACCAGTTATTTCTTTTCGTGAAATACAAGATGTTACTGACTCGAAATATGCGAATTCAGATAAACTTGAAACCTATTTTGATGTCCCGCAAAACAATAGAGTAGTGTTAGGTGGGAACTTTTGCATAAATTACCCCTACATTTTAGTAGTGAATAAAAAACCATTGATCGAGCTGTGGTCTAAAAAACCTGTCCATTATGTAAAAAAATTAGGTATCTTTGTGACGATGCGTTTTTTTGATGAAGAAAATAACTTCTTAGGGGGGATGTTTGATAATCACTGGGCTTATGTGGCTGGAGAAGATTGGGAAATAGATGTTAAACCAAGCCAGATAGAAATAAAACATAAAGATAAAAATATTTTTGTAAAAATTGAAAAGAAAGAAAGCTTGTATATCGCTGGGGTTTTCTACTTTGATGGTATTCGGATTGAAGCAAGAGATAAAGAACTTGTCCTTCCTAGAAACAACAAAATGATAGGTAATACACTTGTTGGTTGTGCTTTTTCTGTGTTTGGAGATAGACACAGTTCAGGTTTTGCTATTGGAGGGGTTAAATTATGAAAGAGGGGGTTGTGATATGGGATTAAGTGTCGGTATTGTGGGGCTACCCAACGCTGGTAAGTCCACTTTGTTTAATGCTTTGCTTTCTCGGCAGATGGCTAAGGTTGAAAGTTTTCCTTTCACTACCATTGAGCCGAATGTGGGCATTGTCCCGGTTCCTGATGAAAGATTGGAAAAGCTGGCAAAACTAATCAATCCCCAAATAACGACTCCGGCCGCAGTTGAGTTTATTGATATTGCCGGCCTGATTAAGGATGCTCATAAAGGAGAAGGGCTGGGCAATCAATTTTTAGGGAAAATAAGAGAGGTGGCGGCGGTGGTGCATTTGGTACGGGTGTTTAGCAATCCTAATGTAAGCCATTATTATGAGACAATCGATCCTCCGAGAGATATTGAGATTGTCAATATTGAGCTTCAACTGGGAGACATCCAAAAACCAGCAATTTATGTTCTTAATATTGATGAGAAAGATATTGGCGTGAGTAGTAAAAAATGGGTTGAAAAATGGGAGTTGGACAGGGTAGGAATTACGGAAGTAATCTCAATTTGCGCTAAAGTAGAAATGGAGCTGGCCGAGCTTTCGCCGGAAGAGAGAAAAGAATACCTTAAAGAAATAGGAGTCGAAGAAAGCGGTTTGGACAAATTAATCAAAAAAGCCTATCAGCTTTTGAATCTTATTACTTTTTATACGATTAAGGGAGGGAAGGAAGTGCGTGCTTGGAGTTTGTCTCGGGGAGAAAATGTGCTGGCTGCCGCTGCAGAAGTTCACACTGATATGGCCAAGGGATTTATTAAGGCCGAAGTGGTGGAATTTGAGGACTTGGTAAAATACGGAGGCTGGAAGAAAGCTGCCGAGGCAGGCAAGGTAAGATTGGAAGGGAAGGACTATGTAGTCAAAGATAACGACATTATTGAGTTTAGATTTGCTGTTTAGCAGGTGTGGTTGAATTCAGATTTAGCGTCTAGATTTTAGAACCCATTGACTTTATTTTGGCTTGAAGGTAAAATTAAAAACCAGAAAGAGGAGTTTTTAGTCGAGTTTTTGAGATGAATCGCAATTACGAGCTAGTAGTAATCTTGGATCCGGAGTTAAAAGGCAAGGAACAAGAGGAACTGCTGGAGAAAATTAAAAAACAAATTTCCGCCTTAGAAGGTAAAGTGACCAAGGTTGAGGAATGGGGTAAGAAAGAATTGGCTTATCCGCTCGCCAAAAAAGGAATAGGCATTTTTTATGTGCTGGAGTTTTCTGCTCCGGCCAACTTCGCCTCTTCTTTCCGAGAAAAACTCAAACTAGAAGAAAAAGTTTTAAGGTTTTTAGTCTTGGTTAAAGAGGAAAAGAAAAGCCCAAAAAAGGCTAGTAAAACAAAGAAGTAAGGGTGCCTTCGTTAAAACTACGGCAACCCGAAGGAGGTAAAATATGTCATCGCGATCGCTTAATAAAGTCCAGCTAATCGGAAATTTAACCAGAGATCCCGAGTTAAGATATACTCCCCAAGGTACAGCGGTTTGCACTTTTGGTTTAGCTACCAATCGCTCTTGGATGACTGACAGTGGGGATAGGAGAGAAGATACTGAATTCCATCGCATTGTCGCCTGGAATAAATTGGCTGAGCTTTGTTCTCAACTGCTTTTTAAAGGAAGGAAAGTTTATGTTGAAGGCAGATTGCAGACCAGAAACTGGACCTCTCAAGACGGTAGCCAAAGGCAGACGACAGAGGTAGTCATTGGCGAGATGATTATTTTGGACAGTCGCCAAGCAGAGGGAGGATCAAGCGAGCCAGCAGAGACGCCACCGACCGAGGAGCCTGAAGAGCCTAAAGAAGCTGAGGCCAAGGAAGAAAAACCTAAGACAAAATCCTCGGAAAAATCAACCAAAAAGTCGAACAAAAAAGAACCAGAAGAAGAAAATCCTGAGGATATTAGCGATGACATTCCTTTTTAGTTTGCTAAAGACTAATGAAAAGAAAATCTTTTAAAAGAAAACTAAGGCCTGTTGTTCAAAATTGCCCTTTTTGTAAACAGGGGATAGTTCCTAGTTACAAGGATGTGGGGGCACTGAGTAAATACCTGACTGAAAGAGGCAAAATCTTGAGCAAAGAGCGTTCGGGTTTGTGTGCTAAGCATCAAAGGAGAATCGCGACCCAAATTAAAAGAGCAAGATTTTTAGCGCTTCTACCTTTTGTAGTGAGAGTTAAGTAATAAGAGACTTACTAAGATGAGATTAACCCTAAGACAAATTAGGAAAATAATTATTGGCCTTTGTTTTTTGCTTTTGGCCGGCGGGGGAGGTTATTGGTTAGGCCAAAGGGAAATTTCAATTGCTGTTCGTCGACCACTGCCCCAGATACGAATAGAAAGAAAAATCCCCGCCAGCAAGCAAGAAGTTAGTTTGGACCTTTTTTGGCAGGTTTGGGACAGACTGGAAGATTCATATTTGGAGCGCAAAGAAATTGATTACCAGAAAATGGTTTACGGGGCGATTTCGGGGATGGTTTCTTCCTTGGGCGATCCCTATACAGTTTTTTTGCCACCGACTGAGAATAAAGAGGCCAAAGAGGATTTAAGGGGAGATTTTGAGGGAGTAGGGATCCAGATTGGTTATGACAAAGAAAAACGCTTGGCGATTATTGCCCCTTTAACTGGTACGCCTGCCGAGGGAGCGGCATTGAAAGCAGGCGACTTGATTCTTCGGATTGTCGATGAGAAAAAGAAACTTGATCGCGAGACCATCGGCATTAGTTTGCCCCAGGCAGTAAAAGATATCCGTGGGCCCAGAGGTTCAGTCGTTAAGCTGACGATCGCCAGAAATGGAATTGAAGAGCCATTTGAAGTCGCTCTCAAAAGAGAGACAATTGTGGTTAAAAGTGTGGAAGCAAAGTTTGAGGAAAAAGATGGTCAAAAAGTGGCGATTTTGCGACTTTCTCGCTTTGGGGAAAGAACTTATCAGGAATGGCAAGAGGCGGTTGAGGAGATTAAGCAGGCTGCCAAAGTCAAAAACTTTGCCGGCGTAATTTTGGACTTGCGCAACAATCCAGGAGGATTTTTACAAGGAGCGGTTTTTGTAGGGAGTGAATTTTTATCCTCGGGAGTAATTGTCCAACAAGACCAGGGAGCTGATGGTAAAGAAACTTATTCGGTCAACCGTCAGGGAGAACTTTTGCGAGAGCCTTTAGTGGTTTTGATTAATGGCGGTTCAGCCTCAGCTTCAGAAATTGTCGCTGGTGCCCTGCAAGAAAGGAAGAGAGCCAAGCTGGTCGGTGAGACTAGCTTTGGCAAGGGGACAATTCAGGAAGCCGAGGATTTAGCTGGAGGAGCCGGGCTTCATATTACGGTGGCTCGTTGGTTGCTCCCTTCGGGCAAGTCAGTGGACAAAGAAGGTGTTATTCCTGATTTAGTGGTTAAAATGGACGAGAATAATGAGACTAAAGACCCGCAACTTGAGAAAGCAATCGCGCTCCTAACCGGTTAGCCTCAGCTTGACAGCGGCAGAAAAATGGTTAGAATTTGAATTAGAAAGCAAGAGAATGAAAAATTTAGGCAAATTCTTAACCGGTTTTTTTATTGGCATTGTTTCCCTAGCTTTGGTTTTGAGTGGGGCTCTTTTGGATCGTCTAGTCGGTATCAAACCCTTGGACTATTTTTTTCAGTCCCAAGGTGGTCAAGAAAGAGTGGTTGACAGGAAGCTGGTCACTGAAGAATCAGTGGTGACTGAAGTAGTGGAAAAGTATGGGCCGTCAGTAGTTACCGTTGGAATCAAAAAAACCGAGAAAGTTCTTGACCCTTTTGAAGGAATTTTTGACCCTTTTGGTTTCTTTAATTTCCCTCGCGACAACCTCGCCCCTAAAGAGCAAAACATCGAGCAAGATATTGGTAGTGGTTTTGTGGTTTCCCAGGATGGCTTAATCGTGACCAACAAACATGTGGTTGCTGACACTTCTGCAAGTTATCGGATTTTTACCAAGGAAAACAAACTTTATGAAGTGGAAAAAATTTATCGCGATCCCGCCAATGATTTGGCGATACTAAAGGTAAATGCGCCGGAAGGAGAGCTAAAGCCGGTGGAGTTGGGAGAGTCTTCCCAGTTGAGAGTTGGCCAGTTTGTAATTGCCATTGGTACCGCCTTGGGCGAGTTTCGCAATACCGTCACCACTGGAGTAATCTCTGGTTTGGGTCGGGGAATTGTCGCTGGCAGTCCTTTTGAAGGAGCGGAAAACCTGGAGAATGTAATTCAAACTGATGCGGCCATTAATCCTGGCAATTCCGGAGGACCTTTAATTAATTCTGCCGCTCAGGTAATTGGTGTCAATGTGGCAATTGCTTCAGGAGCCCAAAACATTGGTTTTGCCCTGCCAATTAATTTAGTGAAAGAATCTTTGGATAATTTTAATAAAACCGGACAGTTTTCTCGGCCTTACCTGGGCGTTCGCTACCGGATGATTGATCGCCAGGAAGCAATTGCTAAAGACTGGGTTGAAGGGGCGGGAATAGTGGAAGTAGTGGCCAATTCTCCAGCTGAGCAGGATGGGCTAAAACCGGGTGATATTATTGTCAAGATAGATGATGAGAATTTAGGAGAAAAAAGCAATTTAGCCCGGATAATTTCTCGCAAGAAGGTTGGTGATGAAGTTAAAGTTACTCTTTGGCGGGACGGAGAGGAAAAAACTTTTAAGATTGTTTTGAAAGAGGCCAGTTAACAGCTTCAGACAGCTTTGACTGTCTTAATAATTTTTTCAATTTTGCCGGCCAAGATACTTTCAAGATTGTGCCAAGACTTGTTCATTCGATGGTCAGTTACTCGGTCTTGAAGGAAATTGTAAGTTCTAATCTTTTCGTTTCTTCTCGCCTTGCCAATCACCGCCCGCTGGTCACTTAAGCTGGCGAGTCTTTTTTCTTCTTCGATTTCCCAAAGTTTGGAGCGCAAAAGAGAAAGAGCATTGGCCCGATTTTGTTCTTGATATCTCTCTGATTGGGCGGTAACGACAAGCCCACTTGGTTGGTGGCGTAGTCTGACAGCAGTAGAAACTTTTTGGACATTTTGGCCTCCCTGGGAAGAAGCGCGAAAAAACTCCCAGCTTAGATCATTGGGATCGATTTTGATTTCTGCTTCGGGAATTTCTGCCAAGACTGCTACCGAGGCAGTTGAAGTATGAATTCGGCCTCGTCTTTCGGTGGTGGGAATTCTTTGGACCCGATGAACACCGGCTTCATTTCGTAAAAGCGAGTAAACATGAGGACCGGAAATTTTAATTACCCCCTCATCAATAGGAATCACTTTCCAACCCTGAGAATGAGCATATTTGCTGTACATGCGCAGCAAATCATTGGCCCACAGGCGAGCTTCTTGGCCGCCTGGTCCAGGTCTGATTTCTATGGTAACGCTGTTAGGATTCATCATTTGTCAGCTATTTTTGGGAGAGCATCTCTTTTAGGGTTTTGGGGGGTTCTTTTTCCTTTGGATAGAGTTTGGCTCTTTTTTGAAGCTTTTTTTGTCTTTTGCTAACTACTTTCTGGGCGGCTTTCTTTTGTTTTTCTTGGAACTTTTCTACTCGGCCTAAAGTATCAATAAACTTTTGTTGACCAGTAAAAAATGGATGACAAGCACTACAAATCTCAACTTTGATTTTTTCCTGGGTTGAGCCAGTGAAAAAACTGTGGCCGCAAGCACAAATCACTTTTGCCTTTGGATACCATTGGGGATGAACATTAGCCTTCATAGCTTAATTATATAACAGATAGCTTTTAGGTTCAAGAGAAGGGCAATAGCCGAGGAAGTTTTAATTTCCTTGTTTGGCTGATTAAAACACCGCCAACAATTAAAAAAGCACCCAAGAGAAAAAGAGGACTGGGTTTTTCTCCCAAGAAGAGAATGGCTACCGGAATGGCAAAAACCGGTTCTAAATAGGTAAAAAGAGTTGCTTCTGAGGCTTCAATTTTGGAAAAGCCGTAGATATAAGTAAAGTAAGCAATGACCGAGCCGAGGATGGCCATATACAAAATGCCTGGTAAGGCATTTAAGTTAAAAGTTAAAAGTGAAAAGTTAAAAGTGATAAAAGGGAAGAGAATGATTAAACCAACGATGAAAGAAGAGGCGGACAAGACAAAAGAATCAAGGGTCTCTCCCGCTTTACGGCGCAGCAAGGAAAAACTGGCCCAGGCAAGCGAGCCGCCAAGAATCAAAAGATTACCGATCAAACCCTGATTAAAAGAAAGCCCATTTTTAAAAATTGGCTCAAGAACAGTTAAGAGGGCGCCGCCAAAAATAAAGCTAATTCCCAGCCTTTCTTGGCGACTAACGTTTTCCTTTAAGAAAACTACTCCGCCTAAAATAATCAAAATCGGGGTAAAAATGGAGATAAGCGAAGCATTAATGGTGGCCGTTTTTTGCAGACCATAAAACAAGAGCATCAAGGTTAGGGGAGTCCCCAGACAGCCTAAAGCTAGATAATGAAAACATTTTTTGAGGTTTGGTTTTTCCTTTTTGACTTTTAAACCCAAGGGAATAAACAAGATAACGGAAACAATTAAAAAGCGATAAAAAAGAAAGGTCAGGGGAGAGATAAAACTAAGGCTGTACTTAATAATCGGCAAGGCCAAACCCCAAATTAAAGAGGTAGTTAGTAAGGCCAGGTAAGCTTTCTTGCGCTCTTTATTCATTTAGTTTATCGACTAACTCTGCTTGGGGAACAGTACTTTGTTGACCGGTTTTAAGGCTTTTAAGGGTAACCGTCTCAGTTTTAGCTTCATCTGGGCCAATTATCACGACAAAAGGAATTTTCTTTTTGTCGGCATAACGAATTTGTTTATCTAGCTTTGCTTCTGGTTCCAGATAAACTTCGGCATTAAGATTGTTTTTTCTTAAAAAATTGGCTATTTCGATTGACTTATCAAGCAACTCGGCTGAGAAAACAGTGACTAGGACCTGGCTGGGATTGGTGGGCAAAGAAGGGTATTTTTTGTAGGTTTTTAAAACTTCGGCGATGACCATGTCTCCCATGGCAAAACCAACGCCAGGGATTCTTTTTTTACCACCGACTTCGGCAGTTAAATTATCATATCTGCCCCCTCCCCAAATAGCCCGCAGGCTTCCTTTTGTGGCCCAACCTTCGAAAACAGTTCGGGTATAATAATCCAATCCTCGGACAACCGAAGGATCAAATTCAATATATTCAGAAACGCCGTATTTGCGCAGCAATTCAAATATTTGTTGCAACCAAGAAGATTCTTTGAAAAGATTTTTTTCTTTAAGCATTTCTAAAATTGCCTCGGTTTGTTCGTCAGACAAACCTAGTTCTTGGCCCATCTTAAAAAAGTCTTGGCGTTTAACTTTGTCAACTTTATCAATCAGCCTGAAAACCGCCAAAATTTTTTCTTCTGGAATTTCCAAAGAAAGCAGTTTTTTCTGCATTAGTTGTCGATCATTAATTTTTATGCTTACTTCTTTGGGTGTTAGACCTAGTTTTTGATAAAGAGTAGCGGCCACGGCAATTACTTCGGCATCTGCTTGGGGAGTTTCCAGACCTAAAATATCGCAATCCCATTGGAAAAATTCCCGGGCACGGCCTTTTTGCGGTCTCTCATAACGAAACCGCCGGCCAAAAGTAAACCATTTAACCGGAAAGGTGAGTGAGCCGGCTTTTTGGGCCACCATTCGGGCTAAAGTCGGGGTCATTTCCGGCCGCAAAGCCAAAGTTTTGCCTGAGCGGTCTTTGAGAGTAAAGGCTTGTTTCTTGACCAAGTCTTCACCACTTTTAGCTGCATAAAGCTCAAGGGTTTCCAAAAGGGGACCCTCATATTCTTCAAAACCAAAGCTTTGAGAAACTTGCCGGACTTTTTCATAAAACCATTTCTCAAAGGCCCAATCTTTGGGATAAAAATCTCGAGTGCCTTTAACTGGGGGAATTAGATTCTTTTTCATAAGCCAATAATATCATTTAGGACGAGGGATATTCAATTAAAGGAAGAATGCTTTAGGAAAGAATAGAGATTTGTTTGGCAAGAGGGGTTTTGCCTTCGGCAGGCTCAGGATAGATAACAATTACTTTTTGTTCCTTTTGTAGGTCTTTAAAGCTTAAATCCTTGTTTTCCGGTTCCTGAACAATTTTGGTTTTGGCATCCACTTTTAAGCTTAGGCTTTCCTCTTGGTTTTTAACTGTCCTTAAAGTAAGCTCTGACTTTTTGCTGTCAACTTCAGCAACTGTTCCCATAAAAACAATTCTTTTGGCTGGTGGGTTTTGGGGTTGAAGAACAGCCACTACTCTTGAGGCTTCCAAAATCTCGTTTTCACTGACTGTCCCCATGCTAATCACCTTGTCTCCAACTACTAAGTCTTTGATTTTAATTTGCTTTTTGTTGGTGCCGATAATGCTAGTTTCCTCAGTTAGCCTTACCCTTTGTTTGCCTCTGAAATTATCCAAAACCAGGGTGGAGTCAGTAATTTGGGTAACTTGGCCAACATAAGCCTTTTTTTCAATTTTTTCTTTAATTTCATTAACTTTTTCTTTGACTTTGTCTCTTATCTCTTGGACTTTTTCATCTTCTTCGTCTGCCAAAGTAGGAGTCGCTGTTGAGGTAGGAGTAGGGGAAACAGCCCAGGCTTTGGCGGCTAAGATAAGAAAGAGAGTGCTTAGGATGATGATAAGAAACTTTTGCTTTTTCATTTTATATTTCTGCAGTACTATAAACAACAGTAATAACTCTAGCCGCTTTCTCGCCATTTTCTGAGAAAGCCTCCACCCTGATTTCATTTTCGCCGCCAATCAGAGAAATTTCTGTTTCAAAATTACCCTCTTTATCGGCCTGAATAATTTCTTCACCTTTTTCGGTTAGAATTGCTACCCAAGAAGAAGGAGTAGTGGTGCCGGAAAGAGTGGTTTTGGCGGTTTTGGAAATCGATTGATCCAAAGGTGAAGCCAAGGAAAGCACTTGGGTAGTACTTACCTCTTTTTGTTCTTGGTTTTCTCCCAAAGCCAAAGGCGATTGGATTTGAGAGGCGTTTTTAATTGAGGTTCTGGTGTAGTAAATAGCAAAAGTGGCCACCAGTCCAATTCCGAACCCAATGACAACCGAGAGAACAACTTCTTTTTTCATAGTCTTTAAATTTATGCACCATATCTTAAGCAAAAAAGAGGATATTGTCAAGAAATGCCAGCAAATGTTATTATCAAAATTAAATGGAGATTACTTATCTAGGTCATTCTTCGTTTAAGATTAAAACTAAAGCCGCCACAGTGGTCACTGATCCTTTTGCTCCGGAAATGACCGGCTTTAAGTTTCCTAAAACCGAGGCGGAAATTGTCACTGTTTCTCACCAACATAAAGACCACAATAATGTCGCTGGTGTTGGTGGTCAACCTTTTGTTGTTTCCATACCTGGAGAATACGAAGTAAAAGGAATTTCTATTTTTGGTTATCCTTCCTTTCATGATAGCCAATCCGGTCGAGAGAGAGGACCGAATAACATCTATGTCTTTGAGGCAGAAGATTTGAGGCTGGCCCATTTGGGGGATTTAGGGGTTTTGCCGGCCGCTGAGGTGATGGAAGAAATTTCCGGAGTTGATGTTTTGATGGTCCCGGTAGGGGGAATATTTACTTTAGGACCAAAAGAAGCAGCTGAGCTGGTAAGTAAAATCGAACCCTTGATTGTTTTGCCGATGCACTACAAACAGCCAGGGATAAGCCAGGAAAGTTTTGGGAAACTGGCCGAGGTTAAAGATTTTTTGACTGAGTTGGGGACAGAAGAGGCCGAAAGATTGGAAAAACTTTCAATTTCCAAAAGTAAACTGCCTGAAGAGACTAAAGTAATTGTTTTGGAACGAAAAAGCTAACCTGCCCCAGTTAAATAATTTACCTTAATTTCAAATTTAAGTTATGGCGGATATTAAAGTTCCTCCTCATTCTCAGGAAGCCGAAGCCTCAGTTTTGGGCGCAGTTTTGATTGACAAAGATGCGATAATTGCCGTCGCAGAATTTTTGCGGCCAGAGCATTTTTATGAAGAGGTTCACGGCTTAATTTTTAAAGCAGTTTTAGATCTTTATGAAGAGCGGTCGCCAATTGATATTGTCACCTTGACTGACAGGCTAAAAAAGAACGGAGATTTGACCAAAGTCGGCGGTTCTGCTTATCTAAGCGAGCTGGTTAATCAAGTGCCGACAGCCGCCAATGTGGAGAAATATGGCCAGATTGTCAGAAACCTTTGTACTAAAAGGCTTTTAATTAGAGCAGCGGCCAAGATTGCCGAGAACTCTTTTGACGAGGGGACTGAGGCTGGCGAGGCTCTTGATCGGGCGGAAACAGAGATTTTTTCTCTTTCCCAAAGACATTTAAAACAAAGTTTCTTGCCGATTAAGGATGCTTTGGCAGAAAGCTTTGATCGTTTGGACGAGCTTCATAAAAAGGCTGGCGGTCTTCGGGGAGTACCCAGCGGTTTTAAGGATTTGGATAATATGCTCGCCGGACTTCAATCTTCAAATATGATTATTTTGGCCGCCCGACCAGGGATAGGAAAAACAGCTTTTAGTCTAAACATTGCCCGTAGTGTCGCGGTGGACTATAAAACTCCGGTGGGCATTTTTTCAGTAGAAATGAGCAAGGAAGAGTTAACTGACCGCTTGCTAGTAAGGCAATCCAACATTGATGCTTGGAGACTAAAAACCGGCAAACTAGATGAGGATGACTTTACTCGTTTTTCCGAGGCAATGGGCATTTTGGCGGATGCCCCGCTTTTTATTGACGATACTCCGGGAATTTCAATTTTGGAGATGAGAACTAAGGCCAGAAGGTTGCAGGTGGAAAAGGGTCTTCAGCTTTTGATTGTGGATTATTTGCAATTAGTTCGTGGTCGCAATCTCGAGAATAGAGTTCAAGAAGTTTCGGAGATTTCCATGGGAATCAAAAATTTAGCCCGGGAACTAAAAATTCCGGTGATTGCTGTTTCTCAGCTTTCTCGAGCAGTTGAGATTAGGGGAGGCCAGAGGCCAAGGTTGGCCGACCTGAGAGAAAGCGGCAGCCTGGAACAGGACTCTGATGTGGTAATGTTTCTATATCGTGAAGATGAGGAGAATTTGGATAATGTGACTTTGGAGATTGCCAAACACCGCAACGGTCCTACCGGTGGGATTAAGCTTCGTTTTGTACCTACGAGAATTTCTTTTTACCCCATGGAAACCAAGAGATAATAGTCCTTTATGATAAACTTAAAAATGTGTCGAAAAAAGCTAATCTTCTGGCTCTTTTTTTTCTTTTAAGCCTTTATGGATTGCTAATTACCAGCAAAATAAATTTGGTAACTGCCGACCTGGGAAGACACTTAAAAAACGGAGAGGCTTTTTTTGAGAGTTTTTCCGTTCCTCAAACCAATTTTTATTCTTATACTTATTCTGATTTTCCTTTTTTGAATCACCATTGGGCCAGTGGGGTAGTTTTTTATCTGGTTAAACAAAGCTTTGGTTTTGTCGGTCTTTGCTTGTTTTTTACTTTTATCGGTTTACTAACTTTAGCTATTTTTTTTGATTTAGCCGTTAAAAGTTCTCGACTTTCACTGGCAATTTTGACTTCAGTGTTGGCAATGCCGCTTTTAGCTACTCGGGTCGAAATTAGACCAGAGGTTTTTAGCTATTTTCTAGCCGGAGTTTTTCTTTGGCTTCTTTGGCAAACCCAAAATCAAAAAATTAACAAAAACTGGCTTTTTCTGCTGCCAATTTTGGAATTGATTTGGATTAATTTGCATCTTTACTTTTTTTTAGGATTTTTCCTGATTTGTATTTTTTTTCTCAATAGTTTAATTAATAAAAGAGGGAGAATCGAGCCACTTCATTATATTAAAGTGCTGGCAATTTCAGGCTTTTTAGTTTTATTCAACCCGGCTGGCTTAAGAGGCGTTTTATACCCTTTGCAGATTTTTAATAATTATGATTATCGTCTTTTTGAGAACCAAACTGTTTGGTTTTTAGACAAACTGGTTTCTTATCCGCCCAGCCTTTATTTTAAAATTGTCTTTGGTTTTTTAGTTCTAAGCTGGTTGTTTATTATAATAAAGCAGAGAAAAATTAATTTGGTTAACCTTTCTCTCTCAGTCTTTTTTTCAGCGATTGCTTGGTTGGCGGTGCGTAACTTTACTCTTTTTGGCTATTTTGCTCTCCCGTTAATAGCGGCAAATTTCAAAGATATTGTAAAAAGAGAAAAGGAGAACGAAGGAGAATTTTTCTTAGCCGCCTCTTTAGGAGGCGTAATGCTTCTAGGGTTTTTTTTACTTAACTCTTCTTATTGGACTGGTCGGATTGAGGTTGGCTTGGGTCTAAAAGAGGGGAATAGCAAAGCAGCCGAATTTTTTTTAGAAAACAATCTTAAAGGGCCGATTTTTAATAATTATGACAATGGTGGCTATTTAATTTACTTTCTCTATCCTCAGGAAAAAGTTTTTGTTGATAACCGACCAGAAGCTTATCCGGCCGAGTTTTTTCAAAAAACCTATATTGCCATGCAAGAAAGTGATAAAAGATGGCAAGAAGTAGAAGAAAAATATGATTTTAATACCATTTTCTTTTACCGCCATGACTTAACTCCCTGGGGCCAGAACTTTTTGATCGGCCGCATTCAAGACTCTGCCTGGGCCCCGGTTTATGTTGACGACTGGTCAATTATTTTTCTTAAAAGAAATGAGGAAAATAAAGAGATTATCAAAAGGTTTGAACTACCTAAAGAGATGTTTTCAGTGAGAAAATAAAGTGCCACGGGAGAGACTCGAACTCTCACGGGGTTGCCCCCACTAGTTTTTGAGACTAGCCTGTCTACCATTCCAGCACCGTGGCTTATGGGTTAATTTTATCAAATTAACATCATAAATGGTAGGCGAGAATGCTTTTGGGAATTAAAGGAGAGTGAGGCTCAAAAGCAGGCTGGCAAAAAAAATTTGAGTAATGATTCCCGGCCAAAAAGGGATGTTCCACTGAAGTTTTTTTTGCAAAGCAATTATTTTGTCGATAAGTTTGTTGCTGTAGTTGAAAAAAAAGTAAGGAGCTTCGATTAAGTCTGGTAAAACTGCTAAAAAAGCAGCGGCAATAATGGTGAGAAATCTGGGGAAATGGGGAAGGGCCTTAAAAGCCAAAAGCAGTCCAAGACTCAAGCCAGTAAAAGAGTCAAGATAAAGCCAGAAAATAGTTTTTTTGCTAATTTTCCCAAGTTTTTTTCTTTCTTTGTCTAGGGCAAAATTCCAGTGGGGGAGAAGGTCCACCAGAGAGTGAGAAAGCAGTGCTAAAGGGAGAGAAATGACCGGATTTTGAATTCTATAGGCAATGGTAGCGCCAGTTAAAGCATGGGCAAATTCGAGCATGAGGAAAGTATAGTGTGATAGAATATTAAAGTCAAAGTAATCTAATCATGCCTGATTTTTCTTTTTCTATTGCTTCAATAAAAATTACTCCTTTTTTTTGGGGGCTAGCTTTGGCGAGCCTGGTTTCCTCGTTTTCTTTTTGGCGGCAGCTTAAAGAAGATTTTCAGGAGGAAAAAGTCTTTAGCCTAACTTTGTTAATCTTTGCCTTTTCTTTATTTTTCTCCCGTTTATTTTATCTCGTTTCTCATTTACAAATCCTTAATTCTTCCCCAGTTTCCTGGTTTTTCCCTCAAGATTTTGGTTTTTCTCTGGCAGGAGCTTTTTTAGGAGCCGTTTTAGCCGTTAACTGGCGGGCGTCAAAGTGGGAAAAAAACGCCTGGGAAGTTTTGGATGCTTTGGTCTTGCCCTTTTTCTATTTTTTGATTTTGGGAGGAACCGGCTATTTTTTGACCAAGGGCAATTGGTGGAGTTTAGCTTATGTAGGGCTTGGGCTATTGGGTAGGTTGAGTTATCCTTGGCTGAAAGGTAGCTATCGTTCTTTTGCCTGGTATAAAAGCGGTAAAACCGGCTTTTTAATTTCTATTTATGGTTTTGGTCTTTTTTTCTCCTTTTTCTCGCTTGCAATTTTAAAAAAAGGTGGGCTATACTTAGATAATTGGCTAGGACTTTTTTTAGCGAGCGTTTTTCTAATCGCTCTTTATTATCGCTCTGAAAGAAATCTAAGAGAAGACAGTCAAGTTTTATTTCAAAAAATTACTAACTTTAGAATTGAGATAAACAGGAGGGAAAAATGGCCAAAGTAGTTTTTCCTGCCCAATTAACTGAACCAATAAAACAATTTCTTCATCTGGAAGAAAAAAAATTAAGTAAAAGGAAAAAAGGGCTGGAAGAAGAGGATCCTTTCCGGGATCCTAAAAGAATTTTGGATAATGCTTCTTCAGATGCCGATGCTTCAGAGCAATTTGGTCATGCCAACGTTGAGGGACTTAAAAAGGAAGTCGATCGCAAGTTGGTCCAGATAAGAAAGGCATTGACCAGGATTAAGCTGGGTAAATATGGGACTTGCGAAAAATGTGGGAAAATGATTGATACTGACCGATTGACTGTTTTCCCCGAGGCGACTTTATGTGTCAAGTGCGAGAAAAAAAGAGAGAAATAGTTTTTGGCCTAATTCTCCTCGATCAATTTTCTAAATTTATTTTTTTAAAGCAAGGCTTTGCTTTTTTTAATCAAGGAGTCTCATTTGGTTTTTTGGCGCTTTTGCCACTAATTGCCCTTGTTTTCCATTTTCCCAAATTTTGGGGACTCTGGTTAATGGCTGCTGGTGGAGTAGCTAACCTAATTGATCGGCTGATTTATGGGGCTGTTGTTGATTTTATTAGTTTGCCTTGGCTGCCAGCCTTTAATTTAGCCGATATTGTTATTTGCTTAGGCGTGGTTTGGTTTTTCATTGACTTGGGTAAAAGTAAAACAGTATGATAAGAAACGTATGGGACGGAGAAAAAAAAGGTCTAAAACTGCTTGGCCAAAAAAGTTATTTTTAGGATTGGTCGCTTTTTTCCTTTTAGTTTTGCTTGTTGCTGCCGCTCGAGCCTATTTCCAGTTCAAAAAAGCCGCTTTACCGCCTTTAAGCCGGCTTAGTTTTATTTTTATTGATCATAAAAACGAGCCTTTGCTTTTTTCTTTTGAAGAAAAAGAGGGGACAATTGTTACCCTTCCGGCAACTGACAAGGTCTGGGTGCCTTATGGCTTTGGTGAATACCAATTAGGAAAAGTCTATGCTTTGGGAGAGTTGGAGAACAAAGGCGGGCTCCTTTTGGCCAAAACAGTTGAAGAAATGCTTGAAGTTCCTATCTTTGGCTACTTTAAAAGCCGCCAGAGTGCGATTAATACTTTTTTGCCGCAACCAAAAAAACTCTTTGAGGATATTTTTTGGCAATCTTGGTGGGGGAGGTTGGAAACCAATCTGAGCCGGCGAGACTTGCTTTCGCTTTATTTGAGATTAAGAAACCTGGATGAGGCCTTAATTAAAGTAAAGACTTTCAATAGCCAGAGCCTGAGCGATTTTCAAGATCGACAATTAAGAGAAGAGGCGTTTTCGATTGAGGTTTTGAATGCCACAGAGCAACTGGGTCTAGCTCAGAAAACAGCTCGATTTTTAGAAAAAGCTGGTGCTCGAGTGATAAGGATTGCTGATGCTCAAGAAAAACAAGAAGAATGCTGGATTGTGAGCAACCAAGACCCCCAGAGTTATACGCTCGTTTGGCTAGGCAGAGTTTTTCAATGCCCGCTTAAACGTTTTGAAAAAGAAATTAGTCGGGCGGAAATCAGCCTGATTTTAGGCGAAAACTACTGGAATCAAAGGGCTGAAAAATGGTAAAATAGAGGTATGAGTGGACATTCGAAATGGTCAACAATTCATCGGCAAAAAGAAGTTGCTGATCAGAAAAGAGGCCAGGTATTTACTAAGCTGGCAAAGGCAATTATTGTGGCTGTTCGTGACTCGGGCGGCATTACTGATCCAGAAAGAAACTTTAAATTAAGGTTGGTAATGGAAAAAGCTAAAGCCGCCAATATGCCCAAAGAAAACGTTGAGCGGGCGATTGATCGAGCAGTTGGCAAGGGAGAAGGGGAAGGGGTAGTAGAAATTACTTACGAAGGTTATGGCCCGGCTGGAGTTGGGATTTTAGTTGAGGCAGCTACCGATAATAAACAGCGGACAGTCCAAGAAGTCAAAAATGTTTTTGATAAAAATGGGGGAAGTATCGCCTCGCCAGGAGCAGTTTCTTTTAATTTCCAAAAAAGCGGTCTGATTGTAGTTGAGACTGGCAAGGACAAGCAAAAAGCAATTTTGAAAATAATTGATTTAGGGGCCGAAGAAGTAGAAGAAGCAGAAGCAGGCGTGGTTGAAGTTTATGTTGGTCTTGATCGGCTAGAGGAGATGAAAAACAAGTTAAGCCAAGAAGCGTTTATAATTAGAACCGCAGAGATTGTTCAAAAGCCGATTAATTTAGTTCCGGTAACCGATGAGAAGACTGCCAGTCAAGTTCTGAGATTGATGGACAAACTACAAGCTTTGGATGATGTTCAGCGGGTTTTTGCTAATTTTGATATTCCCCAAGAATTATTGACTGAAAAGTCATAAAGCATGCTTTTAAGCAAGAGGCGCAAGTTTATTTTAAGCTCTTTTTTGTTAACTGCCGGGCTTTCCTTAATTCAGTTTGGCGGCATCAGCAGTCGCTATGCGGCGATTGGCTTTCTTTCGCTTTTAACGATCCCTCTTACGCTTTGGTCGCTTAAAGAAGCTTTGAAAGGGCCGGTTTGGTTGCTCTCTTGGATTCTGCCGCTTTTTTTTACTGCTGGCGTGGGCCTTTTTTACTTTCTCCTTCCTGGTTCACTTTTAACCGCCATTCCAGTTTTGATAATCTATTTTTTGGGTATTTATGCTCTTTTGTTGAGTGAAAACATTTTTGCTGTGGCTGCCATTCGGACGATTCAGCTTTTCCGTTCTGCCTCAGCGGCCGCTTTTTTACTGACTCTCTTTACTGTTTTTTTGCTTTATGATACGGTTTTTTCTTTTCGTCTGGCTTTTTACAGCAATGCTCTTTTAGTGTTTTTAATTTCTTTCTTTTTGTTTTTGCATGGTATTTGGTCGGTCAATTTAGAAGACAAAATTAATGGCCAGATTTTGCTTTATTCTTTAGTTTTGTCTTTGGGGATGGGGGAGATAGCCCTAATTTTATCCTTTTGGCCAACAGCGATTACTTTAGGTTCTCTTTTTCTCACTTCTTTGGTTTATGTTTCTTTAGGGACTGTTCAAGCAAAATTAAGTGAGCGACTTTTTAGAAAGACGGTGAAAGAGTACCTGACAGTCGGTCTGGTCGTTTTAATTATTCTTCTCGCTTATACTTCTTGGGGCTAGCTAAAAAATTTTAAATTTTTCAATCATAAAAATTTTTTTAGTCAGACCCGATGAAAAAGGGGAGAGAGGGAAGAGTTCAACCCTAAGTTAGCCTATAATACAACATCCTATAATAAAAACACATTTTCTTTTCACAAGATTATAGGTTTTTTTCACGGTTTGGCAAGGACCGGGTTTGGTTGCCAAACCTTAAGCGATAGAAATTAGGGCGATACATCGCTCAAACAGGCACAAATGATATAGTTTGATACTGCTGCTGGCCTCTCCTCTGTGGATAACTTCTGGTAAATTTTTCCGCATTTAAGCCTGGGGCTGGGGCGAGCGTTTCCCGGTCTTTAGGGTGAGATCTAATAATTGACCAAAGTTTGTTTAAGGGAAATACCAGGGAGGAAAATAAGAAAGAGAAACCCTCAGCCTACTTTCCGTTTTATTTCCCCAGTCGTGGTTTTTCGGCTTTTTAAAAGGGAACTTGACAAAACTACTGCTTTGGTCTTAAGCTGTATCTAACTGAGTATAATGTCTCTAACACTCAGTCCAAGTCACTTGGAGAGGAGCTGATTTGTCAGAACATTTTATTTCTTTATCTCCCCTCCCAGCTTGTGTATTATAAAAATAAATGCTGCCCAATTTTGACGATTTCCTCCTTTACTTAAAGACTAACAATTATTCTGAGGAAACTATTTACAACTATGAGCGTGATTTGAGCGTCTTTAGCCAATTTCTAGATGACTCCTCTACCCCGTTTAAGAAACTTGATAAAGAAATAGTCGCTCAATTTAAGGCTTATTTAGCCTCGCGTGATCGGAAAACCGCGATTAAGGCTGAGCAGGCAGAGAAGAAGCTGGCCTCAGCAAGCCTAAACCGGATGTTGTCGGCCTTAAGAAGCTTTTTAAAGTATTTGATTGAAATGGATCTGCCTTGTCCGGTGCCGCCAGAAGCAGTCAAAATGGTCAAGACAGAAAAAAAACACGGCCAAGTGGCAGAGATGGCAGAGCTGGTGCGATTGATTGAGTCACCGGCATATCTTGAAAACGACCCGGTGATTGGTTTAAGAAACCAGGCGATTTTGGAAGTTTTGTTTTCCAGTGGGATGAGGATTTCAGAACTCTGTCGGCTTAACCGGTCCGACATTGACGGCTCAGGCCGAATCTTTGTTTTGGGCAAAGGCAAGAAAGAGCGCTTCGTCTATTTAACTCCTAGGGCCCAGCAGGCGCTTGACCGTTACTTGGCGACCCGCTCAGACGTCCTAGAAGCCCTTTTTATTCCCTATAGCGGTCCTAATGTATCTAAAAGCAAAAAAAGGCTTTCTAGCAACTACATCCAAATGAAGATAAAAGAGTATCGACAAAAATTAAAAATAAACGTTCCTACTAGCGCTCATTCCTTAAGACATGGATTTGCGACCTATTTGGCAGAAGAAGGTGCCAGTCCGGCCGCTATCCAGATTCTTTTAGGACATGAGTCTCTTGATACCACTACCAGATATGTTCATGCTTCAGACAAGTTTGCTGAAGAAACCCACCGCAAATTCCATCCCTTAGCCGAGCCGAAGAAGAAGTAATATATAGATGCGAGTCTATTTAAGTCCGGCTGCTTTTTTCAGGCCTTTCCACAAAGGAGGATAATATTTGTCCTCGATTCCGCCCTGAGGAATAAGAAATACCCCTCTGTCATTTTGGTCAATGGTTAGCCTTGTTCTATCCTCATTTAATTCAATTTTTCCTTCTTGGTCTCTCCCCTAGCCTGTTTATTATATTTCTTGTTATAGGCCTTTACTATCGATATCAGTTTTTCTTTTTTTAGCCAAGGGAATGCTAGGGTGGTTAAGGGTAAAATCCCCAATCCAAAAAGAGCTACTGCCAGCGAACGATCAGCCAAAAATCCAGCCAAAGGATTAAAAGCGGCCAAGGCAAAGCGCCTAAACATGGAAATTGAGGAAAGCACGGTTGCCCTTTGCCCTGAAGGAATAAACTCATTGGCAAAAGAAGAAATATATTTTAGCCGAGTTAGACCAAAACCTCCGGCCAAAGACACAAATATAAATATGGTTGCCAGATTAGGGAAAACGGCTACTAGCAGAAAAGGAATGGCGGTTAAAACCGCACTAACTTTAATATAATTTTCTTGGCTGCCGGAAAGTTTTTCCAGTTTCTCAAAACCAGCAGAAACGGCAATCTCCGACAAAACCATAAAAGAATGAACTAAGCCAAAATATTTTATAGGGAAACCGACTTTTTCTAGTAAAGGTTGATAAAACCAGATGACAAAATAGGCAGAAATTGAGACCACAATTGCATTTACCGCCAAAGCTCTTAGTTGTTGGTGGTTGAAAAAAAAGGCAAAACCTTCTTTAACGATTTGCCAATATCGCTTGGACTCTAATTCTTTTTCAAACCTTTTTGGTTCATGTAAAGTTAAACCAATTAAAACCGCTACTATATAAGAAATAGCCGTAAATTGCATTGGCGCATTAAGACCAAACTTGGCAGCAATCAAGCCCCCGATAGGAGCAGCCAGGAGCATGCCGGCCAAATGAATTGATTGGGTTCGGCCAAAAAACTTTTGACTCTCTTTTTCTCTTCCCATTTCCGCTAAAGTGTCATAAAGTAAAGCCTCATCCGCTCCGGAAAGAAGGGCTCCGCCAAGAGCAAAAAGCAATTCCCCCAAAAGGAAAATCTTAAAGTTTGGGATACTGCCGTAGATAAAAGTGGCAAAAATTAAAGTTGTCGCCCCCAAAACCAGGGAATGCTTTCGGCCCAAGTAGTCAGCCACTGCTCCAGTAGGCACCTCCAAGAGGAAGAACCAAAGCAAAAACCAAGATTGCAAAATCTGAACTTGAAACAGAGAAATCCCGCCCCATTGAGTAAAAAACGGGACTAAAACCGCAGAAAAAAAAGATAAGCTTTGTAAAAAAACAAAGGCATAATAAAGCCAAAGATAGTGTTTTTTTAGTTTTTTTATCATCAGCAATAAAAAAAACCAGCCTTTTTTCGGCTGGTTTCGGTTTTCTTTCCTTGCTATTAACTAAACGCTTCTTGTTCCTTTTCCTCCGAAACCAGCACTAGAATAATTACCCATAACTGGGAGAGCTGGTTGGTGGATAGTATTAGAACAAAAAGCCCACATTTGCCTGATTATATAGAAGATAGCTGACAAAAGTCAATTATGACTTTTGTCATATCCGGGTTCGATGAGGTTTGGGATTTATTGGTGAGTTTGGACATTTAGTAAGGGGTTCTCCGAGCTCACAAGAGGGTCTCTCACCAGCAATGATGTTGTTTTCTATAGACTCAAGAATCCTTTCTGCGAACTCAATTGATAGCCTGTTAGCATCTGTTTCTGATAGTTGACTTAAGTCAGCTCCGGTTGCCTCGCTATATGCTTGTCTGAAAATTGCTAGCGTTTTCGTTTGGGCCTCAATTCTTTCTTTGGCATAAGCATATTCTTTTATTTCTCCAGAAGTAAGCTCTCTCATATCGTAGGTACAAAATTCGGGGAGGACATAATGCTCTTTAGCAACTTCAATTGATGAGCGTAATTCAAAAGTTATTTCTATGCAACTGGCTAAGGGGTGTTCTGTTCTTGCTTGGGCAGAAAGCTCGGGATAATCACTTTGGATAAGGCCATCGAGTAACTCTAGAGAACCACAAATTGGTTCACCAGAGCGAAATTCTCCATAATGATTGGTCAAATTAGCGGCAATATCCAAAAGGACAAAATGGGCACATTCATTTTCTTTAGGCAAAGTAGGCTCATCAGGGACGCGGGCGCAACCATTAAATAATGCTTTGAGTTGTGGACCGCGGAATCTCCTCATGTCTTCTATTCGTCTTTCAATTAATGACATTGTTTTAGCGCATTATAACACAAAGTTCATTAATTATAGGACTAGTTCATCTGGCTTCATGCCTGCTAGAAGTTGGGCATGAATGTGGTGAACACTTTGCTTGCCACCACAATGAAAGCCCCAGGTATACCACTTTCCTTTTAAACCTAATTTATCAACCATTCTTTTTACTACCTTACCAATCTTTTCTAAAAGATGGGGTTCTTTTTCCATCATTTCATTATAATCAAGATAGTGCTTGTTTGGGGTGATTAAAAGGTGAATTGGGGTTCTGGGTTGATTGTCTTTAAAAACGGTTATGTCTTTATCGCGATAAAGAATTTCTTCACCCTCATCCTTTTCTCCTCTGCAAATAGCACAAAAGATGCATTTTTGGTCAGACACAGGTTTATTTATATTACAAAAGTCTGAATTTGGCAATTGTAGGCTTTAGTTTTATCTTGACAAAGGGATTTTTTTTATG
>Ga0307377_10001125_pt1 | contig 35065 bp, 25 predicted proteins | sample TR3MG_FD_202535 | JGI IMG/M metagenome (GOLD analysis project Ga0307377, IMG submission 202535) | Soil microbial communities from Risofladan, Vaasa, Finland - TR-3 | ecosystem: Environmental > Terrestrial > Soil > Coastal area > Acid sulfate soil | place: Finland: Risofladan, Vaasa | collected... | reverse complement strand
GCCGCCAGCGAGATGGGCGAGCGTGTCAATACGCTGCTGGGCCACGCCTCGCTGGCCAAGCCCCTGATCGCGACCTTCCACTCGCTCTGCGTGCGCATGTTGCGGCGCGACATTGAGGCCCTGAAGGTGGGCAACGAGGGCCTCACCCGCTCCTTTGCCATCTTTGACGAGAACGATCAGCAGGGAATTGTCAAGCAGATCATGCGCCGCATGGGACTCGACACCAAGCAACTGACGCCGCGCACGGTGCTGGGCCGCATCAGTTGGGCCAAGAACCACATGGTCGATCCGCAGGAGTATTACCTGGCCTCGAAGGACCCCAACAGCGAACGCATTGCCCACATCTTCAAGGGTTACCAGGCCGAGCTGCGCAAGAACAACGCTCTCGATTTCGACGATCTGCTGCTCGAAGCAGTGCGCCTGCTTAAGGTCTCAAGCGAAGCCCGCGAGCACTACCAGCGCCGCTACCGCTATCTGCTTGTGGACGAGTACCAGGACACGAACCGCCCGCAATACGAGCTCATGAAGCTGCTGGCCGGCGAGCGGAAAAACGTCTGCGCCGTCGGCGACGAGGACCAGAGCATTTATTCCTGGCGCGGCGCCGATATCCGAAACATTCTTGAATTTGAAAAGGATTTCCCCAACGCCCGCATCGTTCGCCTTGAGCAGAACTACCGCTCCACGCAGGTCATTCTCGAGGCAGCCGGCGCCGTGGTTGCTAACAATCTCCGCCGCAAGGGCAAGACGCTGTGGACCGACCGGCAGGGCGGCGCGCTCATTGGCTACTACGAGGCGCCGGACGGCGAAAACGAAGCCCTCTTCATTGCCGACCGCATTCAGGCCTTCCTGCGCCAGCAAACGAACTCGTCGGAGACACAAGACCCGGCGGCGGCAGGGCATTGCGCTGTGCTGTACCGCACCAACTCGCAGTCGCGACTTGTGGAAGAGGCTCTGCGGCGCTACAACATCAGCTACACCATGGTGGGCGGCTTCAGCTTTTATGAGCGCGCCGAGATCCGGGACATGCTTGGCTACCTGCGGCTGGTCCGCAATCCGCACGACTCCATGGCGCTGCAACGCGTGATCAACACCCCGACGCGCGGCATTGGCAAAACCACTCTGGAAACGCTGGAGCGGCTGGCTCTGGAGACCGGCCAGTCTACCTGGGACGCTCTCGGCGCGGCTATCAGAAATCAACTGCTCTCGGCGCGCGCGCTGATGGCCATCGAAACCTTTCGCCAGGTCATTGTTGACGCCCAGGCCATGATGGATCCCGACTTTGCCGGCAAGCTTTCCGGCGATGCAGCTGAAAGCGAAGACGCCGACACGGGCTTCGAGTATGGTGCTACGACTACGGAGACCGTCAGCCCCGATGCAGCCAGCGCCGACTCTGCCACAAACTTTGACTTCGGCGGTAGCGCGGACCAGATTCCGCTGCTCGATGCCTCCAACTTCTCTCCATTCCCCGCGAAGTCCAAGCGCCCCTTTCTGGTAATGCCGAAGAAGGCAGGCGCAGAATCTGAACCGGCAGAGAGCCACGATGCAGAAGCAACGCCAGCCTTCCGCGCCCCCGGCGACGCCGCAACACTGCCCGAGTTGATCCGTTTCCTCATTGACCGTACCGGCTACATCAAGGCGCTTGAGACCGAGGGATCGCCGGAGGCCTTCAGCCGCATTGAGAACCTGAAGGAACTAGCGAATGCGGCCCACGATGCGGAGGTGCGCGGCGAGACACTTGCCGAATTTCTGGACCACGCGGCACTAGCGTCCGACAGCGATCAGTACGACCCTGACGCCCGCGTTACGCTGATGACGCTGCACGCCGCCAAGGGCCTGGAGTTTCCGCTGGTGTTTCTTGCGGGCCTCGAGGAGGGCCTGTTTCCGCACTCGCGTACGCTCTCCAATCCCGAGGAACTCGAAGAAGAGCGCCGCCTCTGCTACGTCGGCATGACGCGTGCCATGAACTCGCTCATCCTCACGCGCGCGCACTACCGCCGCCGCTACGGCAACGACGCGCCGGAGCAGAGCATTCCTTCGCGTTTTCTCGAAGAGGTTCCGAGCCAGTTGATCGAGAACCTGGGCGGCCGCAGCCCGGCCTGGTCCACGCCCGCTTACGGCTCTGGCTACGGTAGTGGCCGGCGCCGAGCAGCCTCCGGGGACTTCGACGGCGAGAAGCACTACAACTACGAAGACGAGAGCCAGGAGGCTTACAACCCCGCCGCCGGCAAGAAGAGTTCCAGATCAAAGCCCTTCGTGGCCTCGTGGATGACGCCGAGAGGTTCTTCCGGCAACGAATCCAGCCAAAAGAGCAGGAGTGCGGAAGCGCCGGGAGTGCAAGACCCGACGCCCACCAAGCCGGACTCGATTGATAATATTGCACGCTTCTTTGGCGGCAAGGCGGGCATCGTCAAGCCGGGTGCGCTGGCGCGTCCGGCCATGGACATTCCCGAGCCGCGCGGTGCGGCGGATCTGAAGAAAGGCCAGCGCGTGCGCCACTCCAAGTATGGCGAAGGCACGGTGCTGATGCGCGAAGGCGACGGCGAAGACGCCAAGCTGACCGTGATGTTCAATCGCCACGGCATGAAGAAGCTGATGGAAAAGTTCGCCAACCTGCAGAAAATCTAGCTGCCCTGACTGGTGCGCTTTCGCAAAACCCAGGTCGTCATGCAGCGGTAGTCCTGCACGATGGTTGTCTTGAGGGGATCGACCAGAACAGCATCCAGTTCCTCTGCCAGTTCAAGCAGCATGTCCTCATCGACGAGGAACCACTCAGAGCCGTCGCCCACTCGATAGATATTCGCGCGAATCGGCTCGAAGTCCATGCCGATGCGCGAACCAAGGCGGCAGAAAAGCATGCCGCCGGGACGCAGCACGCGCCATAGCTCCGACAACTGCGCGCGGAACTGGTCGGCGTCGCGCGAGAAGTGAAGCACAGAATTGCACAGCACTACATCGGCAAGTCCATCCGGAAATGGCATCTTCTCAATCCGGCCAACCTGAAAATTCTCCGTCGGCAATCCGGTTGAGAGCGAGGCAGAGAGCTGTCGCACGTGATCGACCGCTGCCTGATCCGCGTCGAGCGCAAAGACCACACAGCCCTCGCGGAGCAGATGTACCAGATTGCGCCCGAAGCCGCATCCGGCATCCAGCACGCGCATACCGCCGGTGATATTTCCGCGCAGAATCTGATCGAAGACATAAATATCGATCTGGCCGAACTGTTCCTGAACGGTGAGTGGCACTCTGCCTCCGGGGCGCATCTGCTTCTATTGTTGCGGCTGGGTTGGAGCTGTCGGAAACTGCGTTCCATCCGACGGGCCATCCAGATGCACGATGTGAACGCTTGCCTGCGTTTCCGGAACCGTGCCGTCGTTCACCTGAACCTCCACCGGCCTGCCAAGAACGAGGAGCCGCTGCACAGCCTTGCCGCGACCGGGCACAATCACCCGCTGGGTTACAGTGTTGGTGTCTGACTTTACCGTCACCGGAACTTCCGCGGCCGCATAGCCCGCGTTCGAAATGTTGACCGCGACCAGCCAGTTGCCGGCCTGCGCGGCAGCGGGAAAGACACTGTCAACCGTCAGGTCGGGCAGGCCCTTGTCCGCGTCCACCCAGTCGGCAAAGAACCAGGAGAGATCGCGGCGGGTGCTGGCCTGCTCAAGCAGTTTCTCGAAAGTGCCGGGACCTCGGTCGCGCAGATAACCCAGGCTGACATCATCGCTGGGATTGTAGGCACGCAGCGCGGCTGATAGAGCGGCGTCGCCGACAACATCGCGAAGCATCCAGAAAACATACGTGGCCTTGGTGCGATAGTAGACGGGAGAAATGGCGAGGGCCAGCGGCTGTCCTGCGCTGACGCCGGGGCTCGACGGCTCGGCCAGCGCCAGCGCCGGGCGCGAGGCCTCAAGCTCTTCGAGCGCGCGCGTGCGGCCATGCTGCTTTTCAACCCACAGAGTGCCCATGAAGTGCGCCACGCCCTCTGAAAGCCATGCGCGCGGAGACTGCATCCACGCGTGCGTCAGCGCGTGGGCCAGTATGTTCTGCAACTGCTCAGGCGGTTGTTCGCGAATCGACGTAGCCAACATGGCGCCGGTTTCAAATGGCGTGTCTTCCGGATCGGGCAGATCGAGAATCGTGAGCTGCGCGCGGGGCCGCTGCCCAAGCCAGCCCTGCAAGAACGGCGTGACCGTGGCGATGGCCGTGGTCCACGACTCTACCGCTGGCTCGTCAATGGGCAGAGTCCACAGAGTGGTGTTGAGGGCGGCATGAGAGGCGCGCGCAGCAACAAAAAGACTGGGAGCCTCAAAGCCGAGTGTCGAGTTTTCGACCATGGCCGTGGCCACACCGTCGATTTCCTGACCCACGCTGTCGACATTGGTAACGGTCAGCGGAGCCGGATGCCCGTTGATGAGCGCGACGCTGGGCGTGTGGCCGTGCGGAAACTCGACCGTGAGCCGCATGCGGAAATGCGCGCCGGCCATGCGCAGCTTGTGCTCGCCCATCTCATCGAACAGGCGCGCGCCGTCGCCGAGAAGCACGGGCACGCTCGAAACGGGATACCAGACCACGTTGCCGAAACCGCGCAGTCCGGTAAACGGCACGCTGATTCCATCCCAGTCGGAGCGGAGCGCAATGTCTTTCGGCGTCCCGATCACGAGCAATCGCTGAGCAGATTGCGCGATGGCGCCGGCGTAAGTCACGTCGAGCTGAATGCTCTGGCCGGGGTCGAGCGGAGTGGTCAGCGGAACTGCGGCTTCGTGCAACTGGCCTGTGTGGTCGGTGTCGGAGTTGAGCGTCGCTACGGGAGCGGCTACGTCGCGGCCCAGAATGCGAATGCGATCCCAGTTGAGCGAGGAAGAAATCTGCAGCGGAATGTGGGCCAACGGCGTCTTGCCGTCGTTGCGCACAGTCAGCAGCGCGCGAACAGCAATCTGTTGCGCGGCGGTGTGCAGATGCACATCCATGTCGAAAGCGAGAAACGTTACTGCTTGGCGCTCTGCATCGGTCGCCGTGGGCGCGCTGGCAAGCTGCGGCGCAACCGGGCTGGCCTGCGTGGTTGTGTCGCCGCTTTCATCGGTGGAGCGGGAGAAAATGATTTTGCCTGCGGGCTGGGCGGACTGGGCCGATGGGGGCAGCGTTGGGGGTGGCGGCGGCGGCAGATCGTGACTCTGCGCTCTCAAAGGTGTGCCGGAGAGCGAGGCGGCAAACGCGATCAGAAAGCCTGTCCGCGCGAAGGAAAACTTCATGAGCCTAAGCCTTTCTGTTTGCGTGGTTTTGACGCAGCTGCGGCGGAAGCGGGAGCAGCGCGGCCGGCGGTACGGCGCTGGCGGAAGGCCTCGTAGAGCACCACCGCTCCGGCGGCGGAAACATTGAGCGAACTTACGCCGCCGGCCATGGGAATGCGCAGCAGATGGTCGCAGGTGCGGCGAACCAGATCGTGCAGTCCCGCGCCCTCACGGCCCAGCACCAGAACGCAGTCGCCGGTCAGGTCGAACTGGTCGTAGTCGGAGGTTCCGCGCTCGTCGAGCCCGATGATCCAGAAATTCCGGTGCTTCAATTCTTCCAGAGCCCGGACAAGGTTGACGACGCGCGCAATCCGCAGATGCTCGGAGGCTCCCGCGCTCGCCTTTACCGCCACCGGGCTCAGCGGTGCGGAACGGCGCTCGGTCAGCACCACTCCATCCACGCCCGCTCCGTCTGCAACGCGCAGCAGAGCGCCCAAATTCTGCGGATCTTCAACGCCGTCCAGCGCCAGCAATAACCGCGCCGCGCCGGCTTTCGCGCCCGGCTCTGGGTCAAAAAGATCTTCGATCGAAAGCGACTCCTGGGGCCGCACATAGGCCACCACGCCTTGATGCGAGGGCGTTTGCGCCACAATGTTCAACTGCTCGCGCGACTCCTGTCGCACGCGCACGCCGGCCTCGCGGCACTGCGCCATCAGCCGCTCCATGCGCGGATCGTCGCGTTCCCGCGCCACCAGCACGTGGTCAAACCGCCGCCGTCCCGCCTTCAGCGCCTCTTCCACCGCATGCAGACCGTACAGAACTTCCATGATGGATAGTGTAGAAGATGCAGGCAGATCGACGACCCTCGGATTCCCGCTCCGGCCGAGGCGTCGTCTCCGGCTCGCAGGCAATCGGCACATGGAAACGTCGATCCATGGTTCTTGATGGATCGTGTTCAGGCCTGCATACTGAGGCTGGCTAAGGGAGCGATGAACAAGTCTGCCGCAAAGTCATTTACCGCAGTGCTGGAGCCGCTTCGCAATGGGCTGGGGTGGGTTATTGCGCGGATTCCCTTCGATATCGAAAAGGCATGGCCAGAGCGTAATCGGATGCGGGTTCGCGGAGAGATCGAGGGATTCCCGTTTCGCACATCGCTGTTCGCCGAAACGAGGGGCGGCAGGCATTTTCTGCTGGTGAACAAGAAGATGCAGGCCGGCGCCAAAGCCCGTGTCGGCGCAAAGGTGTGCGTCAGACTTGAGCCAGATCTGGAGGAGCGGCCAACCCTGATTCCGCCCGAGCTCGACAAGGCACTCAAGGGCGACCGGAAGCTGCGGAAATGGTTCGACGCCATGAGCCCGTCGATGCGCCGGGAGATCGGCAAATGGGTGGGCGACGCCAAGGGCGCTGACACGCGCCTGAAGCGGGCAGAAAAGATGGCCGAGCGGCTGATGCAGGCCATGGAAGGGGAGGAAGAACCGCCGCCGGTGCTGCGGGCGGCCTTCCAGCGCCAGCCCAGGGCGCAGGAGGGCTGGAACGCTCTCACGCCCACCCAGCGGCGCAATCATCTGATGGGGATCTTCTATTACGAGACCGTGGAGGCGCGGGAACGCAGGGCGGGCAAAGCCATTGACGATGCGCTGCGGGCGGCGGAGAAGAGCGCCTCAAATCGAAAATAATTAGCTTTTCAGTGTCCCGAGCTCATTTTTAGTACTTCCAGGCTCGATTTTGTCGTCTAATCGATTGAGATGAGCAGTAAATCCCAATCGGCTTTGAGTGCATTCTTTTCGCCAGTCGCTGCTACGGCGGCGGAGGAACAGGTTCGCCAGGAGACGCTGGCCATATCGGCGGGGCTAAAACGCCAGGACGCCGGGCTGTTGGACGAGTTGATTGTCCGATACCAGCACCGGCTGCTGCGCTACCTGCTGTATTTGACCGGCAACCGCGAGCAGGCGGAGGACCTTTTCCAGGAAGTGTGGATGCGCGTCCTTGTGCGCGGGTCGCAATTCAACGGCAAGGCGCGGTTTGAGACGTGGCTCTTTACTATCGCGCGCAATCTCCTCATCGACTTGCGGCGGAAGCGGACCATGAGCAGCCTGGACGAGCTCTTCGAGACCGGAGGCGACGACGACCGGCCGATGGCGTTCGAGATTACCGACGGCGCCCCGACGCCGTTCGACCATTTTTCAAACCTTGAAGACCGCGAAAAGATTGCCTCCGCGCTGCTGGAACTCGATACGCTGCACCGCGAGGTGCTCGTGCTGCGCTTCCACGAGGAGTTGTCGCTCGAAGAGATCGCAAAGGTGACGCGGTCTCCTCTTTCCACCGTAAAATCAAGACTTTACCGGGGTATGGCCATGATCAGGCCCAAGATTGAACGCGCCCGCGCGCACTTCCAGGAGGCCAGGTGAAGACCGGAGAACTGGGTGCCTTGAGCGCGGCGGGACCGCCACGAGTTGGCGTTAAGGATGGCGACAGCCAGGATCTGCTTTCGGCGCTGGCCGGCAATCAGGCTGGACGCGACCGCGCCGTGGCCCACAATACACGCCGCGTGGTGATGGCCTCGCTCGGCGTATTGCAGGACCAGAAGGCGGGGCGCAAGCGGGGCCGGGCCGTCGCTCTGGCCTCGATTCTGCTGGTGATTCTTGCGCTGGGCCCGTTTGTCTGGCACGTTGCCGACGATCTGATCGGCGGCGAAATGATCGGTGACGTGGCTACGGAATGCAGCCTCTGGGTATGCATCCTGTGCGCAGCGCTGGTGGCGGCGGCGCTGGTGGCCGGCTGGTCGCGGAACAAGTCCTAGACCACACAAGCCCTGGACCAAACGAAATTTGGACCAAACTAAGTGCATTTTGCTGCATGTGAAGCAACTTCCTTCTCCCTTCCTCCGTCCACCCCAATAAGGGCTCATTCTAAGATTGAACCTAGAGAAAGCTCCTCTGGGGGAGGGATTGCCTATGCGTGATCCGCAATCCATAGCAGTGAATGACGACGAACGGATGATTCCGGTCTGGTCGATCGTGGTCGCCGGCGTGGCATTTGTGCTGGTCGAGTACTACTTCTGGATTATTGCGCCCGAGCAGCGCCACCACGCGCCGCCGCCCATCGGTTTCCGCATCTACTTCAATCTGTCCTGGGGCATCGTCATCGCACTCTACTTTCTGATGCTGGGCTACATCAGCAAAGATTCGCCGCGGCGGGGCATGAGCACCCGGTTCTGGATGCTGGTGTGCTTCGTGATGCCGGGCGGCATTGGGGCGGTAATTTATTTTCTGCTGCGCCAGCCGGAGGTAACCCGCTGCCTGGCCTGCGGCACCCATGTGCAGAGTGACTTCCATTTCTGTCCGCAGTGCAACTACCAGCTTCAGGCAAGCTGCGGCAACTGCTTCCGCACCGTGCGCACAACGGACCAGTACTGCACCCGCTGCGGCCACGAGCTGGCCAAGGACCAGAGGCCGGCAAGGCTGCACATGCTGGGCGATTAGTTTCTCCAGGTCGGGGCCCCTATTGACCCGGCCCGACTGGCTTCCTACAATCGAACTTCCCCATGTCGATCTCCGCCCTCATCATCGACGACGAAAAACTGGCCCGCGAAGAGCTCAGATACCTGCTTGATTCCGTGGGCGGCGTGGAAATTGTCGGCCAGGGAGCTAACGGCATCGAGGCCGTCGCGCTGATTGAAGAACTCCATCCCGATCTCGTATTCCTCGATGTCCAGATGCCTGGACTCGATGGATTCGCCGTTATCAGGAAGCTTACCGAGCGCGCTCCCAGCGCGGATGCCAGGCCGCTGCCGCAGATCGTCTTTGCCACCGCCTACGACCAGTACGCCGTTCGCGCCTTCGACGTAAACGCAGTGGATTATCTGCTGAAGCCTTTCGACCGTAACCGCGTGCTCGAGGCGGTACAGCGGGCGCGTGGCCGCATCGCCGGGGGCGGCGCAGCAACTGCGGCGGGCCCGGGCGTGGTTGCCGATGCCCCAATTGAGTCACAGCTTGAAGCGCTGCTGCGCCTGCTCAAGCATCCCAACGAAGCTGAGCGTTCGCCTCAGCCGGCCAAAGTGGTGGTTCTGGCGCAGAACAGGCTGTTGCTGGTAAACCAGGCCGATATCTGCTTCGCCGCCATCGAGGAGGGCGTCATTCGCATCGTCACCCACACCTTCGAGGGGCAATCCAAGTGCCGCACACTCGAAGAGTTGCTCGAACAGCTTGACCCGGCGCACTTCTGGCGTGCCCACCGCGGCTTTGTCGTGAACATCGACCACATCCGCGAGGTGGTGCCGTGGTTCAAGTCGAGCTACCAGCTGCGCATGAACGACAAAGCCCAGACTGAGATTCCCGTAAGCCGCACGCAAACCAAGCGTCTTAGGGAACTGTTCAATCTCTAGAGCCTGTTATGAACTTTCCCGCGGGCGGCGTTGCGAGAGAAAATTGGGTCAGACGAGGCGAAGGACGAAGACTTTGGCTATTCCAAGGCAAGGACGACAACGAAGTATGGCCCAATTTTTGCCGCAACCCGAAGGGCTGGGGCCAATTTTCCCGATTTCGGCGTCCCTCGTCGCTAACAGACGTCCAGTCTGCGTCGCTCCTCACTCCTTGAACTCGGAAAAATTGGCCCCCAGCGCCGCCCACGGGAAAGTTCATAACAGGCTCTAGGACCTCTACCTTGCCCTACAGATTCTGAGCTGTGCATTTGACTCCGGGACGCCTGCGCAAGCGAAAGCCCTGAGATCTTCGGATTATCCCTGATGGGCGAACTCCAAATCGGCGGTCCTGTTCAGCTCAAATCTGCATATGACGAAATCTTCACGGAATCTGCCGATTACGCAGTGCGTTTAGGCGCGTCCATCGAACGTCGGTCTTCTCTGTTCCAAAGCTCGAATCGCTCATGGACAGTTCCTTTCCCTTGCCGGCGGAACAATGAACTTCCCTGGAGATCGAATGGGTTCAAGAGTTTTCCCCCAAGAAGCCCTCAGACGCGCTCGCTTGCGGATAAGCGATGGAAAGCAATTCTGGTTCTGCACCCTGGCGATGGTCGCTGTCGCAGGATGTGCGCCAATGATCCTGGCAGCTCAACAAGCGACCAGCCTGGAGCACAAGGATGGACTCCCCGACGCGCCGGGCATGAGCGCGCCCTCCGACACATCCAGTCCATCCGTGGCCGGCACAAGGGCCTCAGCCACGATCTTTGGAACGGTGCTGAGTGCGAATGGGGCAGAGGTTCAGGGTGCGCGTGTGGTGTTGAACTGTTCCAGCGGAGCAGATAAACGCATCGTGGAATCGGGAACCGATGGAGAATTCAAGTTTACCGGATTGCCATCTGGCAACTGCAAGGTGGCGGTCAGCGGACCGGGCTGGGGAACATTTGTTTCTCCAAACATACATCTCAGTGCGGGAAGCTTTCACATTCTTCCTCAAGTCATTCTGCCGGTGTCAGAATCCGCCACGGTGAGGGTTTCAGCAGACCCTGAGCAATTAGCCGAAGAGCAGGTCCAGATTGCTGAACAGCAGCGTGTTATGGGCGTGTTTCCCAATTTTTACAGCAGCTACGACTGGAATGCGCCGCCCATGGGTCCACGGCAGAAGTTCAAGTTGACCCTTCGGTCTGTGTCGGACCCCGTTACGTTCCTCGGAGTTGCCGTGGTCGCGGGGATCGAGCAGGGAAACAATAACTATGCAGGGTACGGACAAGGCATGCAGGGTTATTCCAAACGATACGCGGCTGCATATGCCAACGATTTCCTGGGAAGGATGCTGAGCCAGGCAGTATTCCCATCAATCTTCCATCAGGACCCTCGCTACTTTTACAAGGGAAATGGAAGTGCGGGCTCCCGAGCTCTTTACGCCATCAGCGCCGCAGTCATGACGCGAGGCGACAATAAGCGTTGGCAGCCGAACTATTCCTACATCCTAGGGAGCTTCGCGACGGGGGGGCTCTCAAACCTCTATTACCCGCCCGCCGACCGCGGTTTCACGCTGACCATGGCAAATGGGCTGATTGATATCGCGAACCATGCAGGAACCAATCTGCTGAGAGAATTTGTGTTGAAGAGGTTCACATCAAGGTCGTCCGAAGAGACAAGCCAAGAGCCGCAACGGAATTCAACCGCAGTTCGTGCGGCGATGGAGGCTCGATCCCCGGCGGTGCGGAGGAGCGGCCATGAAACGCGCTGACGCCACCGCAATAGGCGGATTTTCTGCCAGGCAAATCAGTCGTATCTCTCGAAGACAATCTGCTTGCGGTGCCAGCCGTAGCCGGTCAGTTGCTCGCGCACGCTGGAGACCATGAAGTTCAGTCCGCAAATGTAGGCGTAGATGTCGAAGCGCAGATCTTTGCGCGGAATCGCCGGATCGACGGCGGGTTGTTGCAGGGGCTGTCCCAGTTGCGCGGCGCGCTCCGCGATGATCTTGCCCACTTGCACCTGCACGTGGCCGCGCAAGCCGGTCCAGCTATCCTGCGCGCGGCTCAGCGTGGGCAGGTAATGGAAATTGGGCTTGCGCGCCGCCAGCGCCTCGAACTCGTCGCGATAGTAAATGTCGGTCTCATAGCGGGTGCCGTAGACCAGCCAGATCTGCTTGCCGTTGCTGCGGTCGGGGCCGGCATCCGGCCCGCTCTCAGGAGGAAACAGCCACTGAACAAAGGCGCGCATGGGCGCAATCCCGGTTCCCGTCGCCACCAGAATGGAGTCGGTGATCGGCTCCTGAAGGACAAATTGGCCGTGCGGTCCGTAAATCTGCATCGAGTCGCCAACAGGAAGATCGGGCAGGTCCGCCAGGCGATTGGAGAAAAAACCCTTCTTCACCCGATTCACGCACAGCTCAAAGCGGTTGCCGTGCGCCGCCGAGGCAAAAGAATAAGCGCGCGTCTGCTCCTTGCCGTCGTCGTCCTCCGCGACGGCAGAAACAAATTGACCAGCTTCAAAGGGAAAGCTCTCCAACTCGTCGATGACAAATTCAAAGTGGTAGCATTGCGCCACTTCGGAGATGCAGTCTTTTCGCGAAAGACGTGCAGTATAAAGCTCACGTGCCAAGATATTTCTCGCTTTGCATGGACAATCGGGCCGCGTGGCGGCCACAAAACGATTATAGGTTGCGCAAAAGTCGAAGCGCAGCGCGGCCAGTGTGCTGCTGTTTTTCCGTTCGCCAGCTCGTAATGGAAATTCTGGTGGACCCGGAGGGATTTGAATCCGCAGCCCAGTGGATTATGGATTTCTTCAGGAATCAGCCTGGGATCTACCTGTCTTTTGCATTTGCCCGCCGCCCACCCGTGCTTTGGCGCCTCTCCACTTTAATGATCCGAAGATCCGGTGCGCCTACGCGCCGGTCAACTCTGACTGCTCGCCGCTCTACCAGCGATTCCCCGGACGTGGGCAGAACTATCGGTGTGGAAGCGGGAGCCGGCGTTGCGTAGACCGACGTACGCTCTCGCGTCAGAGTGGCGGCGGCCTCTGCATACATTTGCGCGGAAAAAGGGGCCGATGGGCCAGCGCTGCTCGTAAGCAATCCATTCAGAACAGGAAATGCAACCCGCTCCTTTTCCACAAAGTCCACGCCCTCGGCCGTAAGCGAGAAGCAGGCGTTGTCTGACTTGGTTACAAGGTGCTTCTTCACCAGATACCACAGGGTGAATTCCAGGTAATCACGGGGGAACCCCATGCGTTCTTCGATCTCGGCAAGTTTAACCTCGGGCATATCCGAATGAGTGCGCCGCCTATAGTAGAGAACTGCCAGCACCGCCATCCGCCGGTTCAGTTCGCCTTCGAGCTGATCCATGAAGTCGACCGTTGTCGATAGCGGCTGGGGGTGCTTCTGCTTCTGTTGCGCATCGTACGTGGCGCGTCTGGTCGGATCAGACAGCATGTCATAGGCGGCCTTGATCACCTGAAACTTGGTCGCGTCGCCCGTCTTCGCGTTATCCGGGTGAAAGCGCGCAGCCAGATACTTATAGACGCGGTGGATCGTTTCACTATCGGCGTTGGGGCTTATCTGAAGGAATTCATAGTAATCAATCATCTCTTCGCGGCATCCCTTATCGCATTTGCCGCATTTTAGCCTAACCCGGAAAGGGCACGGTATCCCACGTTCGATACCATCCAGGTAGCGCAACCTGCCTGCTCAACATTTCAACACGCTCACGCGAGATTTTCGCAGACCAAGTCCAGAGATGAAGTCCTCGTTATTGCCCAGGACACTGGGATGAGACCGTCTGAGAAATTCCGGATGAGGGTCGAGAAACTGGATTTTGATAACAAACGGGCCCGGAACCCTTATGGGAAGACAGAGAAGTCACGGCGCTTCGTACCCATGTCAGAGCGGATGGCTGAGGTTCCAGCTGTTCGCTTCGCCGGGCGGAAGGAAGGTTGGGTCTTCCCTCCTGCGCGGTCCAAATCTGAACATATTGAGGCCATCGCCAAGGGCTTGCAGGCGTTGCAAACCAGAGCAGGCATCAGCGACAGCGTGGTTCTTAACTCCGCCCGGCATACCTATGGAAGCCACGCTTTGGCGTCAACAGGCAATCTATTTGCTGTTGCGGCATCATTGGGGCACGTCGATGCCAAGTCAATGGAACCGTATCAACAACACGGCTTGAGTTCATTGCGAGATGCTATCAACCGAAGGAATTGCGGTTTGCCGAAGTTTGGTCACATTCCGCCAGAAGACTCAAGATCGCAGTTTTGAATGACAGCGTAACATGATGACTCAAAATATAGTTAATGGTGGGCCCGGAGGGATTTGAACCCCCAACCAAGGGATTATGAGTCCCCTGCTCTAACCGTTGAGCTACAGGCCCCGCTTCTCAGTAACTAATTTACCTTGTACATCTTATGCCCATCGCTAAGTTGCATTCCAAAATGCTGATTCGGGGTGGGCGCCGCTTCTGGTGTCACTGATTTATTCACTTCCTTCGCCAGTCTTACACAATCTATCCGCAGTCGCCAATTCATGGGACTCAGAATGATTGAAGACGCGCATGAACTCCCGATCGCCCACAGATTGCGCGCACCCTCATGCGCCGCGCACCCCGAAATTCAGCGTTGCTTGCAGTCATCTCGAGAAGGGCTTCGGTCAAGAGGCTGAACTGGCGCTTTTCGCCGCTTGAATCCGCGGGCGAGGTGGCGGCGTTTGCTGTTTTGAGCATCCTACGGAAAAGGAGGAGATAACATTGGCTCAAAGCCGCAACTTCGCGCGCGTGAGGAGGATTCGCTGAGTGCTTCCGAAGATTGAAATCCTGAACATCGAACAGATATACGAACTCGCCGGTCACCTCACCCGCATCGTGGCAATTCTGATTGTCGCCTGGGTTTCTACTCGTCTTATTCATAGATTTCTTCCGCATCTCCGGGCGCGGATTGTCGATCAAATGATCAAGCAGCGTGGCGGAGAAGACGTTGAGCTGCAGAAGCGCGCGACAACACTTGGCGGCATCCTACGCAAAACGCTTGCGGTAATTATTTGGACAGTGGCCGTCATCATGGCCATGAAAGAAGCCGGATTTGATATCGGGCCGATCCTTGCCGGCGCCGGCGTAATTGGTGTCGCAGTGGGCTTCGGTGCTCAAAATCTCGTACACGATGTCCTCTCCGGTATGTTCATGCTTTTTGAGAATCAGATTCGTGTCAACGACGTCGCAATCCTGAACGGCACCGGTGGCCTCGTGGAGGCCATCAATATGCGAACGACCGTCCTGCGCGGTCTCGACGGCACCGTGCATGTATTCCGCAACGGAACCATCAACACTCTTTCGAACATGACGCACGGATATTCCTACTACCTCTTCGATATCGGGGTTGCTTACAAAGAGGATACTGACCACGTTGTAGGAGTCGTGAAAGGGATTGCGGACGAAATGATGAAGGAAGAGCAGTACCGGCACCTGATCCTCGCTCCCCTGGAAGTCCTGGGCGTGGATAAATTCGCCGACTCCGCGGTCGTCATTAAAGCTCGCTTCAAGACCGCCCCAATCCAGCAGTGGATAGTGGGAAGGGAGATGAATCGCCGGATCAAGAAGAAGTTTGACGAGCTAGGCATTGAGATTCCATTTCCACACACGAGCATCTATTTCGGCGAAGCCAGCAAACCGTTCCAGTTGCAGTCACAGTCTCCGGACCGCGAGCAACTAAAGGTTCTTGTTCGAGAGGTGCTGGAAGAGGCGAAGTTCGGGGAGGCGAGAGGCTGACTTTCAGGAAGTCTGCCGGAAAGTCTGAGCGGCTGCTGACAAGACGATTGCCGCTGTGTGCCAGGTCGTGAGTTCATGCAGAAAGGTCTTCGGCCGCGGGGACGAGGTTTCGTCCGCCGCCGCCGAAGACCTGGAATTGCTCTAGTCCTTCAAGGTTACGAATGTCGCCTTGTTCTGCGCCTCGATGACCAGTTGCGCAGCCAGCAGGCATTCATCCGGATCCTGCGCCAGATGCGTCCGGTTCACAATATCCGCTACAAACTGCGGGCCAAACGGCAGCGGCATCTGGTTGCAGTCGATGTACCGCGCCTGCTTGCCGTCCACAATGAACAGATTATTCCCCTGGTGCTTCACAGCCACATCGATATACTTCCTGATTTCGATATAGCCATCGGTGCCCAGGATAAACAGCCGCCCATCGCCCCACGTACCAAGTCCATCCGGCGTAAACCAGTCGAGGCGCACGTAACCGAAGCCGCGGTCGCCGCGCAGTACCATGTCGCCAAAGTCCTGAAACTTCGGCCGTTTCGGATGGCGCACATTGGCAATCTGCGACTCTACCACCTCTGCCTGCTTGCAACCGGTGTAGTACAGAAACTGATCCACCTGGTGCGAACCGATGTCGCACAGAATGCCGCCGTACTGCTCCGGATGCCAGAACCACTCCGGCCGCTGCGATCCGCCGCCCGCATCGCCGCCGTGCTGGAAAATCTGATGCGGCGCAATGTTGATCGTCTGAATCACTTTACCGATGGCGCCCTCGCGAACCAGCACACCGGCGTAGACGGCCGCCTTCACCTCCAGCAGTTCGCTGTACATGATGGCATAAATACGCTTGGTTTCGGCGATCGTCTTGCGTACCTCTGCCAGTTGTTCCAGCGTGGTTAGTCCCGGCTTGTCGGAGAGAACATCCTTGCCGTGCTTCATGGCGCGAATTGCGATTCCAGCCCGCTCCACTGGAATCTGCGACGTAAGCACCAACTGCACAGACGGGTCATTGATAATCTCGTCCTGCGTCTCCACCATCTTGACGTTGGGAAACCGCTTTTTGAAGCCGGCAATCTTGTCCGGCTCGCCACCCCAGGCCGCCACCAGTTCGCCCCCGCCGCGCGTCATGGCGCCAACCATTCCGTAAATATGATCGTGGCTCATGCCACACACCGCAAACTTGATGTGATACTTGGGCGCTTCCTCAGCCTGCATCGGGATTACCGCGTCCTCGATAATCGCGCCGGAACCACCAAGCGCCATTGCCCCTTCCGGTATGCCTGCCATCATTGCCATCGACCCCATGATTCCCGCCTGCTTCAAGAAATCGCGCCGACCACTAGAATTTCCGCTCATGTCCCCTCCAGATTTCCAGCTAAATGGTTAAGTCAAACAACAAAAACCACTTCTGCTTATCTTTGTCCAGCCGATTTAAATTACAGAGCAGAGCGATCTTCAATTTTCGTTCGCATCGATCATAACGCCGATGGCCGGGCGATGAGAATTGCCAGGATCGCGCATCGTGGGATAGTTGGCTCAGCGCATTGCAAAAGCACGAAGATGGTTTAATAGTTTGGAGTAGGGCGCAAACTCGATTCGCCGCATCGGGCAGACGCCGTGCTCAGCAGTTGTTTGTGAAGGAGAAACGCAATGAAGCGCTACGGAATGGTCATCGGTCTCAAGCCGGAGTCCGAAGAAAAATACAAGCAATATCACGCAGCCGTCTGGCCGGGCGTGCTCGATACGATCCGCAATTGCAACATCCGCAATTATTCGATCTATCTCAAAGACCACACGCTCTATGGCTACTTTGAATACCACGGCACAGACTACGCCGCCGACATGGCAAAGATGGCCGCTGACAAAACTACGCAGGAGTGGTGGGCCATCATGGAGCCCATGCAGAGCCCCATGCCAACCCGCAAAGAAGGCGAGTGGTGGTCCGCCATGGAAGAGGTCTTTCACCTGGACTGAGGCGGACGCGGGACCCGCCCTTGCTGCGGCCGTCAGCATCGGACGCCCTCTCTGCGAAAATAGAGCCTGATGCTCTCTCTGCAAAATGCCGGTAAGCGGTTCGGCCCGCGCGTACTCTTTCTTGAGGCCAACTGGCTCATCCGCAGCAAGGAAAAAACTGCCCTCGTCGGCGCCAATGGCACCGGCAAGTCTACTTTGATGAAGGTCCTTGCAGGCATCGAGTCGCTCGACTACGGCGACCTGCAGCAGACCCGCGGCATGAGCATCGGCTATCTACCGCAGGAGGGCTTGCGGCTCACCGGCCGCACCGTCTTTGAAGAATGCCTCACTGTCTTCGATAACCTGCGCGAGATGGAACACGAGATCGAGCGCCTCGGCGGACAACTCTCCGAACTCGATCACGCGGGGCCGGAGTACGAGGCCGCTGCCGAGCGCTACTCCATGCTGCAGGAGCGCTTTCACGCCCTCGACGGTTACGCGCTCGACGCCCAGGTCGGCGGCGTCCTCACCGGCCTCGGCTTTGGCAAAGAAGACTGGTCCCGCCTCACGGATGAGTTCAGCGGCGGCTGGCAGATGCGCATCGCCCTCGCCAAGCTGCTCCTCGCCAAGCCCAACCTGCTCCTGCTCGACGAGCCCACCAACCATCTCGATCTCGAAACCCGCAACTGGCTTGAGGACTACCTCCACAACTATCCCTTCGGCTACATCCTCATCTCCCACGACCGCTATTTTCTCGACGTCACCATCGACCGCACCGTCGAAATATGGAACAAGCGTCTCTCCATCTATCAGGGCAACTACAGCAAATACCTAAACCAAAAAGACGAGCGCCGCGCCCAACTCCAGGCCGCCTACCGCAACCAGCGCGAGCAGATTGAGCACCTCGAAGCCTTCATCAATCGTTTCCGCGCTCAGGCCACCAAGGCCAAACAGGTGCAGTCGCGCATCAAGGAACTGGAAAAGATCGAGCGCATCGAGATTCCCGAAGAAGAGCCTGTCATCCACTTCAAATTTCCCCAGCCACCGCCCTCCGGCCGCATGGTCGTCGAGGCCGAGGGTCTCTCGAAAAGCTACGACTCCAAGCGCGTCCTTGAGAATGTCCGTTTCGGCATCGAGCGCGGAGATCGCGTCGCGCTGGTCGGCGTCAACGGCGCTGGCAAGTCGACACTCATCAAACTTCTCACCGGCGACGAAACCCCCACCGCGGGCGTCGTAAAGCTCGGCCACAACGTCATCAGCGAATACTTCGCCCAGGACCAATACAAAGTCCTCGACGGCGACGCCCGCATGTTGGACGACATCAGCCGCGCTGCGCTCAAAGTCCCTGAAGTGGAACTGCGCTCGCTCCTCGGCTGCTTTCTCTTCCGCGGCGACGACGTCTTCAAGCCTCTCGGCGTGCTTTCCGGCGGCGAGCGCAACCGCTTTGCCCTCGCGCGCATTCTCGTTTCGCCCTCCAACTTCCTCCTTCTCGATGAGCCCACCAACCACCTCGACATGCGCGCCAAAGATGTTTTGTTGGAAGCTCTGGCGGCCTTTTCGGGTACCGTCGTCTTCGTCTCCCACGACCGCTACTTCATCGACCGCCTCGCAACGCGCGTTCTTGAAGTTGAAGGCGGCACAGTCATCAGCCACGAAGGCAATTACGAAGACTATCTCCGCTGGAAAGCCGCGCAAGCCGCCGGAGCCGGCAACAATCAAACCCCAGCCGATCAGGTTTCGGGAAATCCTTCGCGTCAACAGGCGGCGGGTTCCTCGGGAAATGCTTTGTATCACGGCACGAATTCAGTTGTGCCGAAAAGCGGCGCAAATGGTAACGGAGCTTTAGCCCCTGAAGATAGCTCGCCGGCCGGCGACCGCCCCCGCCGTCTCAATCCCATCAAGCAAAAACAAATGGAAGACCGCTGCGCCTTCCTCGAAGAAGAAGTGCCCCGCATCGAAGCCGCAATTGCCCACACCGAAGAGCAGTTGGGCGTCTACGTCTCCGCCGAAGAAACCCAGCGCCTCAGCGCCCTCGCCGAAGAACTGCGCAGCCAATTGGCCACACTGACGGCAGAGTGGGAAGAGTTGATGCTGCAACTGGAAGCGCGACCTCTGGCATAATCTGCAAACCGCGGGTACCATCGAGCTGATGGCCACAAAAGCGATCAAATCCCGCTGCACATGGGCAGAGAGCGATCCGCTGATGCGCGACTACCACGACACAGAGTGGGGCGTGCCGGAGCGCGACAGCCGTGCGCTGTGGGAACTTCTCATGCTCGAAGGATTCCAGGCGGGTCTGGCATGGATTACCGTGCTTCGCAAACGAGACGCCTTCCGCAAAGCCTTCAAGGGATTTGATCCCGCCAAGGTCGCGCGCTTTCGCGAAGCCGACATCGAGCGTCTGCTTCAGGACCCAGGCATCATTCGCTCGCGCGCCAAGATTGAAGCCACCATCCAGGCAGCTCGCATCTTCCTCGAGATGCAGAAAGCCGGCCAGGACTTCTCGTCGTTCCTGTGGGACATGGTGGGCGGCAAGCCTACCCGCACAGAAGAGCCCATCCCGGCGCAATCGCCACTCTCCGTCGAAATGTCGAAGCAATTGAAGAAACGCGGCTTTAAATTCGTTGGCCCGGTGATCGTCTACGCTTTCATGCAGGCAGCCGGCATGGTGAACGACCATGCCCCCAGCTGTTTCCGCCGTAACGTTAGTCGCCGCAAAGTGTGAACCGCTACTTCGCTTTGTATCCCCTCCACACCCACTCCAGCGCTTCCGGCAGCGTTTGCAGGCGCACACTGCGTTCCACGTGGCCGGCGTTCCGGGCGAACACAAACTGATACGGATAATGCTTCGCTGCCAGCACCTGCGCCATGTGCTCGTTGGCCACAACCCAATCGTGCATGTCGTCGCGCATCGCATTGGGATTCAGCAGGTCGCGGTCGCCCACCTCCATCCAAATACGTAAAGGTTTCCGCGGACTCTGTGGAATCAGGGCTTCGTGAAAGCCCCACGCCCCATGCGGTGTCTCGGGATTCCACGGCCACTGCTGGTTCACGTAAGTGCCCGAGTATGTGAGCACGCGGTGATACCACTCCGGGTGGTACCAGGCCATCTCCAGCGCGCATGAGCCGCCCGAACTGTTGCCTGTAGTCGCCCTTCCGTCCGGGTCGTGCGTCAACTTCACGTGTGCGTGGCTCTCCACCGCCGGCAGCACCTCGTTCTCAACAAACTCCGCATACTTGCCCGACATTGTGTCGTACTCAAGCCCTCGTTCGCTTCCTTGCGCATCGTTTCCGCCATTCTGGATCGAGATGGCCACAATCGGCGGCAGCTTGTGCTCGGCAATCAGCCCATCCAATGCAATAAACAGCAGCCGGTCCGGCCCATCGGCGCCCATAATGAAGGGCATCTCTCTCCCAGGCACATAGCCCTTGGGCACATATACGGCAACTTTCCGCTCATACGGCGCAGGATGCGTTTCAATTCCCAACAGCCGCGCCGGGTTAGCCGGATCAGGCGTTGGATGCGAATCCGCATCGCGCGCAATGCCGGGGAAATACTTGCTGTCCTCGGAGTTCATCGTGAATTCGACGACGGTCCCGTTGAGTGTGCGATTCGGGTCCGCCATTTCTGGCGCGGGCGTATGCGTAGGCCCGATGATGAAGTTTCCGTTCTCGTTCGGTTTGGGCAGGGTGCCGTCCGGCAGCTCCGTCGCCTTCACATATCCCGGCGTATGTGGGTCGCGTGTGGGCATCGGCGGTCGCGGTGGACGCACAATTGTTGGAGGCGCAGCAGCGGCCTGGCTCACGGCGAGCGGAGCAGTGACAAAGATGCTGGCGAACAGGAAGAGAGAGAATCGGGCGGAAATCTTCATCCAGACATTGTGCGCCATTCGCCTTGTGGGACGAAAGAGTATCCAACCCCTATAGATCTCTTATTTTCATCGTGCATAATCAAAAGACGATGGCTCTTTTGTGGAAACCCGACAGCTGGCCCCAGCGGCTGGCGGAGTTGCAGGCGCAATCCGGCGACTTGAAAGAAGCCCCCCTGCGTCGCGACGTTCGTTCGCTTGGCATTTTGCTGGGCGAGGTATTGCGCGAGCAAGCTGGTGACGATTTATTCGCCGAAGTCGAAACCCTGCGCCAGGGCACCATCCGCCGCCGCGATGCAGAAGCCCGAGGAAACACCGAAGAAGCCGCTCGCAACGCGGCAGAAGCGTTGGAGCGCGTTCACAAGCTCCCGCCCGAACGCGCCACCCTCCTTACGCGTGCCTTTGCCTTCTACTTCGAGCTCATTAACCTTGCCGAAACCAACCACCGCAAGCGCCGTCGCATCGCCCTGCGCCTTAGCGGCGGGGCTGGCCGCCAGCGCGGCTCGCTTGCCGGCACGCTCTCGGAGATGCGCCGCGTCGGCATTACCGCCGACGAAGCCATCGACTGGCTCAAGCGCATTCTCATCGTCCCCGTCTTTACTGCCCATCCAACGGAGGTAGCGCGCCGCACGGTCATGTTCAAGCGCCGCCGCATCGGCGAATTTCTGGCGCGCCTCGACCGCATCCCCGTCCCCGAGCAGGACCTCGCCCGCCTCGAACAACTCGTCCTCGCCGAGATCACCAGCCTCTGGCAGACCGACGAAGTGCGCTCGCGTCGTCCCACCGTCTACGACGAAATCAAGATGGGTCTCGACTACTACGACGTCTCCATTTTCGAAACCCTCCCCGGCCTCTATCGCGAAATCTCCCAGGCGTTCCGCGCAGCCTACGATCTCGACATCGAGGCCCACGCGCTGCCGCAGGTGCTCCGCTTCGGCTCCTGGATCGGTGGCGACCGCGATGGAAACCCCTTTGTCACGCCCGAAGTCACGCGCGACGCCATTCAACTCGCTCGCGGCCATCTCCTCCTCTACTATCAGCGGCGGCTCGATGGGATCATCGACCTGCTCACCACCAGCGCACAGCAGCGCGCGGTGAGCGAAGCCCTGATGCAACGGCTTCAGGCCTACATTGCCCAGGTCCACACGCCAGAGGCCCAGGTGTTCGGCGCGCAATATGAGTTCGAGTACTACCGCCGTTTCATCATCTGCGTCAAAGCGCGCATCCAGCGCACGCTCGAGCAGCCGGGCCCCGCTGGCGCAGCCTTGCCGGTCATGCCTTTCACCCTTGCGCGCGGACAGGACAAGCTTGCTCAGGTTCTGCCCGTCTATGGCTCCGTTGAAGAATTTCTCGGCGACCTCGAAGTGCTGCGCAATTCGCTCGCCGCGCACGGCGGAATCCGCATCGCCCGCACGCTCATTGACCCGCTCATTCTCCAGGTGCGCACCTTTGGACTCCATCTGCACACGCTCGATATCCGCCAGCATGCTCGCGTCCTTCAGGCTGCGCTGCAGGAGGCGATCAACGACACCATGGCGCCCTCGCTGCCCAGCGGCCTCTCGGCGGATACCGCGCGCGTCCTCGAAACTTTCCGCGTGGTTGCCGAGGCCAAAAATAACGGCTCGCCCGAGGCCATTCGCCAATACGTCATCTCCGGCGCCGCAACGGTTGACGATGTGCTCGCCGTAGTTCGCCTTGCCCGCCTTGGCGGCGTCAAGGTCGAGGGCTCCGGTCGCGATCCAGGCCTCATGCCCGTTCCCCTCTTCGAATCCATCGAAGACCTGCGCAACGCTCCCGCCGTCTGCCGCGAGCTCTGGAGCCGCCCCGACTACCGCAAGCTCATCTCCACCTGGGACAACTGGCAGGAGGTCATGCTCGGCTACTCGGACTCAAACAAAGATGGCGGCATGTTGACCTCTACCTGGGAAATCTTCCGCGCCCATCGCGATCTGCACGTTGTGGCCCGCGAAGCTGGCATCAAGCTCCGCCTCTTCCACGGCCGAGGCGGCACCGTTGGCCGTGGTGGCGGGCCTACTCATCGCGCCATCTTCGCCCAGCCCATGGACTCCTTCGATGGTCAATTGCGCATCACCGAGCAGGGCGAAGTCCTCAACTTCAAATACGCCGACGAAGTCCTCGCCGAGCGCAATCTCGAACTGATGATCGCCGCCTCGCTTGACGCTCTCGCCCGCCCCAATGCGCGCGATCCCAAGGGCCACTTCACCGGCGTCCTCAAGCCTGAGTGGGAGGCTGCGCTCGACGAGTTGTCGAACCTCTCCTTCGGCTTCTACAAAGAGCACATTCTCGAAGATCCAGGCGTCCTCGCCTACTTCGAACAGTCCACACCGGTAGGCGAACTGGAAAACGCCAAGATCGGCTCACGCCCGTCGCGAAGGAACGCATCGCCGAAGCTCACCGACCTGCGCGCCATCCCCTGGGTCTTCGGCTGGACGCAATCGCGCTTGCTCGTTCCTGCCTGGTTCGGCGTCGGCTTTGCTCTTCAGGAATATCTCGCCGAAGATCTCGCTCGCCCCGGCTCGACTGACCGGCTCGCACTTCTCCAAACCATGGCCAAAGAGTTTCCGCTCTTCATCGACCTGCTGCGCAATGTGGAAATGGCGCTGGGAAAGGCGGATCTGGCCACGGCGCGACTTTACGCGCAGCTGGTCAAGGACACAAAACTCCGCGAGCGCATCTACGGTATGTTCGACGCCGAATTCCATCGCACCGTACGCGCCATTCTGGCCGTCCTTCACCAGACCGAATTACTTCAGACCAATCAGGTGCTGGCCCACTCCATCAAGCTGCGCAACCCCTACGTCGATCCCATGCACCTCATCCAGGTCGACATGCTGCGCCGCAAGCGCGCCGGCGAAGACACCCCCGAAGTCAACCGCGCCATCGCAGCCACCATCAGCGGCATCTCCGCCGGGCTCAGGAATACAGGCTGAGAATCGCTCAGGCACGGCGGCTCCATCTCGAAAAATCGAGGCTTCACCGGCTGCATTCAAGCCGCAACTTCGCGCCTTCCGATGAATTTACAACATCTTCCGCTTGCCAATCCCGCCCGCCGGGTCTACCTTACTTGTATGCATCGATGTCGCTAACTCCGTCCTGGTGAGAGTTCCGATGCAGTCGTGCGCCAACATCGCGCGCGCATTTTCCGCTTGAACGCTCTACCGTTCCCCAAAAAACATCCAAAACAAAGCCTGGGCAATAGGCCCCGGAAAAGGAGATCATCATGGCGCGCATTGCCGCGAATGTAACTGAACTCATCGGCCACACTCCCCTGGTGCGGCTCAACCGCATCGCTGCCGGTCTGCCCGCAACCGTCCTCGTCAAGCTCGAAAGCCAGAACCCCATGTCCAGCGTCAAAGACCGCATCGGCTTCGCCATGATCGATGACGCTGAAAGAAGGGGCAAGATCACGCCGGGCAAGACTGTTCTCATCGAGCCAACCAGCGGCAATACCGGAATTGCTCTCGCATTCGTAGCCGCCGTCAAGGGCTACAAGATCATTCTCACCATGCCTGAAACCATGAGCCTGGAGCGCCGCGTCACGTTGCTCGCCTTGGGTGCGGAGATCGTCCTCACTCCCGGCCCCAACGGCATGAAGGGCGCCATCGCCAAGGCCACCGAGATCCTCGCCAATACCCCCAACGGTTACATCCTTCAGCAGTTCGACAACCCCGCCAACCCAGCGATCCATCAATTTACCACTGGCCCCGAAATCTGGGACGACACCGAAGGTAAGGTGGACTTCCTCGTCTCTGGCGTAGGCACCGGCGGCACCATCACCGGCGTCTCGAACCACATCAAGCCGAAGAAGCCCTCGTTCAAAGCCATCGCTGTTGAACCCACAGATAGCCCGGTCCTCTCAGGCGGCAAGCCCGGACCCCACAAGATTCAAGGCATCGGCGCAGGCTTTGTGCCCAGCATCCTCGACACCAAGCTCATCGACGAAGTCATCCAGGTCACCAATGATGAATCTCTCGAAATGGCCCGCCGGCTGCCGCTCGAAGAAGGCCTGTTTGTCGGCATCAGTTCCGGCGCCGCCGTAGCTGCTGCTCTCAAGGTAGCGGCGCGCCCCGAGAACGCAGGGAAGCTCATTGTGGTCATCCTGCCCAGCTTCGGCGAGCGCTACCTCTCCAGCGTGCTCTTCGAACCGATTCGTCAGCAGGCGCTAGCGCTCCAGCCAGAAGCCATTACCGTCACTGCGTAATTCCGCGGTATCGCCGGCGGGGACTGTATCGTTCCGCCGGCGCTACCTGATCATGTGCCATTCACGCTTGTTCAATTGTCAGAGAATCTTGCTCGTCCTATCCTCTTCTTTGCCATGTCAATGATCGCCCGCATCCGCGAAGATATCAGCTCCGTCATGGAGCGCGACCCCGCCGCCCGCTCCCGCCTTGAGGTATTGCTCTGCTATCCAGGCCTATGGGCGGTGTGGATTCATCGCGGCTCCCATAGGCTGTGGAACGCAAAGCTGCGGCTGCCCGCGCGTGTCCTTTCGCAGATCGCTCGCTTCTTCACCGGCGTCGATATTCATCCCGGCGCGATGCTCGGCCGCAGGCTGTTCATCGATCACGCCACTGGCGTTGTAATCGGAGAAACAGCAATCGTCGGCAGCGACGTCACCATGTATCAGGGCGTCACCCTCGGCGGAACCGGCAAAGGCCACGGCAAGCGCCACCCCACCGTCCGCGATGGCGTCTTCATCGGCAACAACGCCAACATCCTCGGCAACATTACTATCGGAGAAAATTCCCGCGTCGGCGCAGGCTCCGTCGTGCTCTCTGACGTGCCGCCCAACTCAACCGTCGTCGGCGTGCCCGCACACATCATCTATCGAAACGGCGAGCGCGTGCTCATCACCGATCCCCACGACGTCAAGGATCCGCTCTCTGACGCCCTGATCGCTCTCGCCGCTCGTGTCGAAGAGCTGGAAGAGCGCCTCGGCGGCCAAGCCCGCCCTCCCGATCCCTTCGCCGCAGAAGAGGCCGAGCGCAGCGCCTACCGCGTCGACCTCGAACGCCTGCGCGCCTACGTCTCCATGGGCGAAGGAATCTGAACCCTTCGCCCATGGATTACATTCTGCCCGCTCAATGTACGTCTACCGAGCGATTTCCCTCATACTCCATGATGTGGAAGTAAGCCTCCCACCCGCTCCACGACACCGGAGCCGGCAGTTTCGCCAGTGGATCCTTCAGGTGGTTCGCGTAGTCCTGCACCAGCTCGTGCGTCCGATAGACGCCCGTCAGCCAGTCACCGCGATACCAGTTCTTCCACTTGCCATACTCCGCCGCTGTCATCGACTGTCGAATCTCATCCAGTGAATGCAGAGCCGCGGCTGCTTCCGTCTCCGCCTTCGCGTGCTGGCCGGCATCGTCGTCCTGCAGCGCGCTCGCTACATCAAACAGTGCGCGATTGCTCTCGCGGTTAATCGTGATCATGGTCAGCACTTCGGCCTGGTAATATTCGCGTCGCGCCGGATCCACTAGCTTCTCCGCCTCCACCGCGTGATTCCAAACCGCATCCCAGCGCGGCTGCGCTTCTTCGCTGTCCTTGATATCCCGCTTGAGTATCGCGCTCTCAATCTCCGCATCGGGCGCCGGCATCAGGCGTGGCATTGTCCACTTTGGCGACTGGCTCGGCACGGCAGCTACCTGGCCTTCGCTCAGATTGTTCAGAATCAGCCGCCGTATCTCGGAGTGATAGTGCTGGTCGCCATCGACCCTTGGTATCGTGCTGAAGTTCACCGGTGCCGGCGGGGCATTTCCGGCCGAGCTCAGCCGCGGCGGTCCGAATGGCGCTCGCAGCGATGGAGCCGCAAAATATTCCTTGTAAACTTTCTCCAGCGCATCGGCCGACTTAGCCCCAAACTCCTCCGTCGCCCACTTCCTGTAATAGGCGCCGTCCGCGTCCGTCGTCTCCTTCGGCTCTCCGCCCCAGCCCACTTCCATCAGCGCCCGCGTCGTCATCGCCACCGGCCGCAGGTCGCTCGTATTTACCAAAAGATACGAAGTTGCGCCTGCCTTGATGTACCGTCCCAGCTCTGACTGAATCACCGAGACCGGAACCATTTCGGAAAGCTGATTCGCCTGTCCGTTCATCATCGCCACATGGAAATACGCGCCCTGCCCGGCGGCAACCGCGCCGCCGTCTTGCATGTCGCCGTAGCCAGTGTCGGCCCACACCAGCGACACTTCCGGCGGAATCTTAAGGTAGCCCTCCTTCATCAGCCGCGCGCCTTCCTGCCACAGATCCGTCACAAACTGCGCGTTGGGATATTTAGCGCGCACAATTTTGATCTGGTCCGCGATGGCGTCGCTCACGCGCTTGCCTAGCAGCGGATCGTTATTCCGCACGCTCGGATCAAGCGATGCATAGCTCGAGTCCGACAGTCCCCGCAACCCCACGCTCCAAAGAATCTCTTCGCCGGGCTTGTACGTTGCCACCGCATTGGTCCAAGCCCGCTCCAGAATCTCCGGGTGTGTCGAAAAATTGTAGGGAACGTTCTTCGGCCAGCGCGCTACGTTCACTCCCAGCGGAATGGCGTGATGCTGGTTCACGATCAGCCCGCGCTTCGAGGCCGCCTCCACCTGCGCGTCGTCCGGAAAGATCCACGTCCCCGGTACAATCATGTTGCCCTTCAGACGCAGTGTCGTCTCAAAAATGTTGTCCCACACCTTCAGCGAAATTCCGGCGTGCTCGCCCTTGCCCGCAGGAATCCACCCCGTCAGCAGGTCCTCGTCATTGGGAAAGAAGCCGCGATACTTGAAGACCGGACTCGGATAGTTGTGCACGAAATCCTTCGGCAGCGTGATCGCCGTCCTCTTCTCCGGTTGCTTGTCCGTCCACAGATACATCGGGTCCACGCCCAGATACTTCTCTGAAAACTCGTAAATCGCAAAAATGGTTCCACGCATGTCCGCGCCGGTCAGGCACACAACGCGTTGGTGTGTCGGCCCAACTCCTGCTCCAGTGATTGAAAACGCAAAGGCCTCCGTGTCTGTTGCGGTGGCGCACTTGATCCCCTCGGGAAGATTGGGGTTCTGTGCAATCAGAATCGCCACCGGACCCGCCTTGTCCAGGCTGCTCACCAGCGTGGGCGCCTGGCCGAAGACTTTTTTGAAGTCGTTCTGTAAATCCTGCGTCGCCCGGCGCACCGGCGCCGACTCCTGCGCGCTCTCCACAATCGTAACGGTGCCTGTGATGGTGACTTTCGGCGTCTGTGCCGCGGCAGCGGGCCCAGAGGCAAGCAGCAGGATGGAGAGAGCCGCAAACGGCCCCAGCACCTTGGCAAAGAGATTCCTGAACGGGTCTACAACAACTGGCGACAACATAAATTCTCCTCTCGTAGATCAAAACTACGGAACCTGACCGGAACGGCGGAAACAAATCGGAACGGGTGAAATCAACAACGGACGACGAATGGGTGCTGAGGAAGCAGCACCGCCTCCAGCGCAACACGCCCAGCGGATCGGCCCACATTGGGCGACAGTTTGTTGGCGTCACGAATTATACGCAATGCCGCTCTTCTTGTCTTGTCGGCGAATCCGGAAAGAAGAAATCTGGTGCTTCAGCGCTGCTCGCCAATGTGCCGCCACACGCGTTCACGAAGCTCACCGCAAAAACGCTGTCAGCTATTTCGGCAACTGCGTTACATCCCAGCCGCCGCCCAGCGCGCGCACCAGCCCCACGCTGGCTACAAACTGCCGCGTGGTCAGGTCAATTGCCGTGCGCTGGTTGTCCAGCAGCGTAGTCTCCGCAGTCAGCACCTCAAGATAGCTCGTCACCCCGCCCTTGTAGCGATCGTTCGACAGGTTGAACGACTGCTGCGCCGATGCCACCGCGCGCTGTTCCGCCCCCGACTCCTGCTCCAGAATCCTCAGGCCTGACAGTTGATCTTCCACGTCGTTGAAGGCGAGAAAAACAGTGTTCCGGTAACCCGCGGCCTGTGCCTCATAGTTGTGGCGCGCCTGATCGGTCAGCGCACGGCGCTGACCGGCGTCGAACAGCAGTTGCGTGGCCTGCGCGCCCAGCGACCACAGCGAACTCGGTCCCTGAATCCACGTTCCAGGGTTGGTGCTTTCAAAGCCGCCCGCTCCGCCCAGATTGATGGTGGGATAAAAGGCGCTCACTGCAATGCCGATCTGCTCGTTGGCCGCGGCAGCCAGCCGTTCGGCAGCGGCAATGTCGGGCCGCCGTTCCAGCAGTTGCGAAGGCACGCCCACGGGCACCTTTGGCAGTGCAAGATCCAGCGGCGAAGCCGGAATGCTGAAGCTTGAAAGATCGTAGTTGGCGATCGTGCCAATCGCGTGTTCCAACTGCGCCCGCGCCACGCCAATGTCCACCAGTTGCGCGCGGACCGTCTCCAGTTGCGTGCGCGCCTGCGCCACATCGGCTTCAGTCGCCACGCCCCCCGCAAGCCTTCTCTGTGTCAGGTCCAGCTGGTGTTCCAGATCGCTGACCGTTGCCGTCAGCAGCTTGGTCTGCGCATCCAGGCCGCGCAGCTCAAAGTAGTCCGCCGCCATCTCCGCATGCAGGCTCAGGTCCACGTTCGCCATGTCCGCCGCGCTTGCCTGAGCGCCTACGCGGGCCGCTTCCACACTGCGCCGAATGCGTCCCCAGAAATCCGGCTCCCAGCTCGCCTGGCCGCCAATCGCCAGGTCGTTGTAGGTGGTGCCGCTGGTGGGCGAGGCCAGTGGCCGGTGCGCAGACTCCCGGACGCGGCTGGCGCCCAGCCCACCAGAAAGTGTCGGAAACAAATTCGCCCGCGCCGCGCTCACCTGGTCGCGCGCAGCCAGATACGTCTCCAGAGCCTGACGCAAACTCTGGTTATTCGCGGCAATGTGCTCTTCCAGACTGTTCAGTTGCGGATCATTGTAAATCTCCCACCATTTGCCACGCAGCATTCCGTCCGACGGGTTGGCAGGCTGCCAGCCGCCTCCTTTGGGATTCGGCGGCGGAGTCACAGCGGTCGCAGCGCCCGTCTCCTTGTAAGCCGCCGGAGCCTGATAGCCCGGACGCTTGTAGTTCGGACCCACCGGTTTGCACCCGGCCAGCACAAGCGAGGCCGCGAGAAGAGCCGCAAGTGGCGTGGCCAGGCCCGCAACCCGTCGTGCGAGTTCGTTCTCAGACACCCGCATCGCTACTGCCCCCCCGCATCGGAGGAGTTGTCTGGGTTCACCACCGTGACCCGCTCGCCGTCGATCAGTGAGTCAGGCGGATCCTGAATCACCTTGTCTGTCCCAACGAGGCCGCTCACAATCTGCACCGTCGCGCCATCGTCCTGCCCAATCGTGACGGGAACCAGTCGCGCCTTGGTGCCTTCACTGCTGCTCACAACAGTACCTATGCGCATACCTTCCTTGCGGAAGATCAGCGCCGCAGAGGGCACCACAAACACCGGTACCGAGGGCGGAGTCTTGAAGTGCACCTGCGCCAGAGACCCAGGCATCAGCTCGCCCTTGCGATTGTCCACGTCGATCTCAACCAGCAGCGTCCGGCTCGCCGGGTCGATCGCGTCGGCCGTCCGCACCAGCGTGCCTTGAAACACCTTCCCCGCATGTTCGGCAAAAGTCAGGTCCACCTTCATCCCCCGCTTTACGCTTTGCGAGTAGATTTGTGGCAGGTTGGTGTAAACGCGCAATGTCTGCACGGCCTGCAAGTGGAACAATTCCGTGCTTGCCGATTGTCCCGTTCCTTGCTGCGCCGCCCCCTGGTTAATCAACTGGCCAGTATCGATCGAGCGCGCCGTCACCACGCCGTCAAATGGCGCATACACTTTTTCGAACGACTGCAGTTCGCTCAGTCGCCGCACGTTTGCCTGCGCAGATCGCACCGCGCCCGCCGTTGCAGCAGCCTGATTGACGAACGTATCCGTGTCCTGGCGCGAAACGGCGTTCGACTGAACCAGCCCGCTGTAACGTTCAGCCTGGATGCGCGCGTTGTTGGCGTTGGCCTGAGCGGTAACCAAATCGGCTCGGGCCTGCGAAAGCTGCTGATCCAGTTCCGGCGTTGCGATCTCCGCCAGCAGCGCGCCCTTCTTTACTTTCGCGCCAATATCAAAGTACCAGTGGGTCACGTAGCCGCTGGTGCGCGCATAGATAGGCGAATCAGTAAACGCAGTCACGTTGCCCGGCAACACAAAACTATCCACCGGAGCGCCAGTTTTGGCCACCGCTACAGCCACAGTGGGCGGGGCCAGTTCCTGCGTGCGCTCGGCCAGAACCGTGTCCGCGTGGCTGCGGCGCAAAATGCCCAGTCCGCCCAGCACCAGGGCCACAAGCAACAGCAAGGCCACGCCAACAAGAGCTGCGCGCGGTGAAATCGCCTTCTGCTCTGGCACCATCTCGGCGCCGTCTGCCGATTGCGGGTTGTGATTCGATGCGTTTGTCATATGAAGTTACTCCGAAATCTCGTCGAATTCATCGAAAGTGGCTGTCCGCGCCGCGCCATGGGCAAGCTTGCGGTGGCGCTCGATGCGCCCGTGAACTAGTGAAAAGAACGCCGGTACAAAAAAGAGCGTAGCCACTGTCGCCAGCAGCAATCCGCCAATCACCGCGCGCCCCAGCGGCGCGTTCTGCTCGCCGCCGTCGCCCAGGCCAAGCGCCATCGGCACCATGCCAATAATCATTGCAAGTGCCGTCATCAGCACCGGGCGCAGGCGAACCAATCCCGCATTCAGTGCTGCATTGCGCGCGTCGCCCACAAGAACATCCAACTGTTCCCGTGCAAAGCTCACCACCAGAATTGAGTTGGCCGTGGCCACGCCCATGCACATAATCGCGCCCGTGAGCGCCGGAACACTAAGCCGCGTATTGGTCAGGAACAGAAACCACACAATCCCGGCCAGCGCCGCCGGCAGCGCCGAGATAATCAGAAAGGGATCAAGCCACGACTGGAAGTTCACCACGATCAGCAGGTATACCAGCAAAATCGAGAAGGCCAGCCCCGTAAGCAGTCCAAAATATGACTTCTTCATCGTGTCGCTCTGCCCGCGCAGAATAAAGTGCGACCCGCGCGGAAGATCTTTCACGTGGCGAGCCACAATCTCTTGCATCGCGCGCGTAACCGATCCCAGGTCGGTCCCCTCCACGTTGGCATAGATGTCGATCACCGGTTCAATGTCGTAGTGGGTCACCGTGCCCAGCTCCGTCCCCGGAACAATGCTGGCGATGTTGCCAAGCACCTGCACCGGTGCTGGCGTGCCCGGAGTCGGCGGAGACGCCGTCCCAACGGCGCTGGCAGCAGTTCCCGATCCTGTAATCGGCAGGCTCGCCAGTGCGGCAAGAGAGTCGATGGTGTATTGAGGCGCCTGGGTTGCCACGCTGTAAGTCACGCCGTTGCGCGGATCAAGATAGAAGCTCGGACTCGTCTGAAAGCTTCCGCTCAGCGCGATCAGCAGGCTTTGCGCAACGTTCTGCTGCGTCAGCCCAATCTCCTTGGCGCGAGTCCGGTCAACATTCACAGTCCAGTTGGGATAGTTGAAAGGCTGCTGAATATGCGCGTCGGTGGCGCCGGGTACATACCGTACCTCGTCCAGCATGCGTTCCGCCAGCGCGTGGTCTCCATAGAGATTCGGCCCAATCACCTGGATATCGATAGGCGCCGAAAGGCCGAAGTCCAGAATCTGCGTCACAATGTCCACTGGCAGCACATAGAACATCACCCCGGGATACTCCCGCGCCAGCACCCCGCGCAGTTGCTCCACATAGGCCTCTGTCGGATGGTGATCACGGCTCAACTGCACCTGGATGTCCGCATCCGAAGGTCCAATCGGAGCAGACGTCGAATACGACAGGTTCAGCGAGGAATAAGGCAGGCCGATGTTATCGAGGATCGTAACCACCTCGTTAGCCGGAATCTGCCTCCGGATCGTCTCGTCGATGTGATCGCACAAAGCCGCCGTCTCTTCAATCCGCATGCCTGTATGCGCCCGAACGTGAATCTTGAACTGCCCCGAATCCACCGCCGGGAAAAAGTCCTGGCCCAGCCAGGGAACAAGCAGTCCCACCGAGGCAACAGTAAACGCCAGAAACAGAATCAGGAATACGCCCGCGTGGTCCACGCACAGAGTCAGCAGCCGAAAGTAGCCGTGGCGAAACCGCTCAAAGCCGGACTCGAACCCCAGCTGAAAGCGCGTAAACGGATTGCGGCTCGCGTTCCGCCTGGCGGTCTGGGCGTCGTCATGTTCATGCAGCAGGTATTTGGCCATCGTCGGCACCAGCGTCCGCGAAAGCAGATAGCTGGCCAGCATTGCAAACACCACCGCCTCGGCCATGGGCACAAACAAATATCGAGCCACGCCGCTCAAAAAGAACATCGGCACAAACACAATGCAGATCGATAACGTGGAAACAAACGCAGGAACCGCGATCTGCGCCGAGCCATCCAGAATCGACTGTTCCAGCTCCTTGCCTTCCTCCAGATAGCGATTGATGTTTTCAATGGCCACTGTCGCGTCGTCCACCAGGATTCCCACCGCCAGCGCCATGCCGCCCAGGGTCATGATGTTGATCGTCTCGTGCAACGCCGAAAGCACGATCAGCGAACAGAGAATCGAAAGCGGGATCGAGACCGCAATGATCAGGGTCGACCGCCAGCTTCCCAAAAACACCAGAATCATGATCGCCGTCAGGCAGGCGGCCACAATGGCCTCCCGAACCACCCCGTCGATGGCGCCCCGCACAAAAATCGACTGGTCCGACAGTGCGCTGATCTTCAACTGCGGTGGCAGTTGGTTTTTGACTGTTTCAAGCCTTTCCCGCACCCCCCGGATGATGTCCAGCGTCGAGGCCGAGCCGGTCTTCATCACGTTCATCAGAATTGCGCGCCGGCCGTTCACGCGCACGATGTTGGTCTGCGGCGGATTCCCGTCGCGCACATGCGCCACGTCGCGGATGTAGACCACCGCGCCGTTCACCGTCTTGATGGGCAGATTGTTTAAATCGTTGACCACCGATGGAGACGAGTTGGTCTCCACCGCATACTCGAAGCGATCTATCTTCATGGTGCCGGAAGGCACAATCAGGTTCTGCGCCGAGATGGCGTTCACCACATCCACCGGAGAAAGCCCCTTGGCCTGCAATGCCGCTAGGTTTAGGTCTACCTGAATCTGGCGCTGTTTGCCGCCGTACGGAAACGGCGCTTGGGCGCCCTCGACCGTTGCCATTTGGGTGCGGATGTTGTTCGTAGCCAGGTCATTCAACTGCTGCTCGTCAAGACCCTGTCCGGAGAGCCCAAGTTGAAGCACCGGAACGCTGGAGGCGTTGTACTGGATGATGAATGGCGGCAGCGCGCCCGGAGGCAGTGAGCGCAACTGCACCTGGCTGATCGCCGTTACCTCGGCCACCGCGCTGCCAATATCCACATGCGGATGGAAGAAGATTTTGATCAAGCCCACGCCGTTCAGCGACTGCGACTCGATGTGGTCGATGTCGTTGACCGTAGTGGTCAGGGTACGCTCGCTGCTGGAGACGATCCGGTCGGCGATCTCCTGCGCTGACAGACCTTGATAGTGCCAAGCCACCGTCACCACGGGAATATCGATGTTGGGAAAGATATCCGTCGGCATCGAAAGGATGCTGTAGACACCAAGAATAAGAATCAATAGCGCGAAGACGACGAAGGTATAAGGCCGCCGCAGCGCAAGCCGGACAATCCACATAAGGCTGCTACTCGCTCCCGAGCTGGTTGAGTCGTGCTGTGTCTATCCGTGTCCTGGTGGTCGCCGGCTCAGACAGCAAAACACTGCCGACAGCACTTCAGGCCTCGTTTCGACCGGCTCGCAGGATTCCCGGGTCCAGCTGCAATCGCTGCCAGGCCCGATACAACTTACAGTTGAAACTA
>Ga0307377_10001120_pt1 | contig 35150 bp, 42 predicted proteins | sample TR3MG_FD_202535 | JGI IMG/M metagenome (GOLD analysis project Ga0307377, IMG submission 202535) | Soil microbial communities from Risofladan, Vaasa, Finland - TR-3 | ecosystem: Environmental > Terrestrial > Soil > Coastal area > Acid sulfate soil | place: Finland: Risofladan, Vaasa | collected... | reverse complement strand
GGAGAAGGTCAAGCAGCTCTGGCCGGAGGCGGCGGAGAACCTCCAGGCGGCCTTCCACGTCACCGACGCGGTTGCCGGCGGATCCACGACTCCCCCGACCACATCGGCCTTCCCGGGTTATGGCAAGGCGAGCGACGCCAAGACCGTGGCCACCGGGGAGATCCCGGCGCCGGATTCGGTCGAGGTCATCGCGGCCCAGTGGAAGGAGTGGAAGCAGAGAAAATTCCTGCTCGACACAGTGACCCGGGATGTCAAGCCGGTGGAGGATGAGACCGCGGTCCTGGAGGCTCTGGCCACCATCCCGACGCTGAAGCTCCTGACCAAGCGCGTCCCGGAGATCCACTACGCCCGAGTGTGCAGCGGCGTCCTCCTGGAGAGCGGGCTGACACCTTATGAGGATTCGTTCTTTTCGCTTGTCCCCTTCTTCGCCTACCGCGGCCGGAAAAAAGACTATGGCATCGTGAAGAATCTGAAGGATCCCCAGCAGGAGGCGAACAAGCGCCGGTCCCAGCTGCTCCATATCATCAACACCTCGGCCAACTCCGGCTGGATCACCGACGACGAGGATTTCGCCAACGAGCTCGCACAGAAGAGCTCGACGCCCGGCTTCATCGCCTTCAAATCGAAAAACACCGTCTACGAGCGGATCCAGCCGCCGGCCATGCCCGTGGGGATCCTCCGGATGGAGGAGGAAGCCAAGGACGACATGAAGGCGATCAGCGGGATCAACGCCGATCTCCTGGGGATGCGGGAGGCCACTCAGTCGGGCATCGCCATCGATCTCCGGATGAGGCAAGGGCTGACCATCATCGGCCGGGTCTTCTCCAATTTCCGCTATGTCTTGAAGCAGGTCACGCGCCTGGTCATTTCCCGGATCCGCCAGTATATGCCGGCCGAGGAGATGGCCAGGATCCTGGGTCCCGAGGTGCAGCCCGAGGTGATCGCCAAGATCAAGTCGAAAGACGTGCTGAAGTATGACGTGGTCATCGCCCAGTCGCCCTCGACGCCCTCGATCCGGATCAGCAATTTCATCATGATGATGGACCTGAGAAAAGCCGGCGTCCCGATCCCGGACGAGATCCTAATCGATATCTCCGACCTGCCGCAGAAGGAGAAGATTATCGAGCATATCCAGCAGCTCCAGGGGACGCCAGCGCCGGGAGCTAAGCTCCCCGGGATGCCCAAGGTGCCGGGGATCCCCGGGGTCCCCGCGCCAGGTCCGCCGATCATTCCGCCAGCGCCCGCAGCGCCGCCACCGGCGCCCGGGCCGGCGCCGAGATTTTAAGAAAGAGGATCTATGCCTAAAATAGATTTTTATTCGAAGCGTTGGAATTATGACAATGGAACTGCCCTAATGATCAAAATTGGTAATTGGAGAAACGAAGTGAGATTTAGAGATGAGTGCTCAATCGGCAAAGTTAAGGAAGGATTGTTGACATTAGCAAAATCGATTCCCGAAGGGAAGTTAGGGGATGCCGACGCCACTCGTGGCGTAAAAACAAAGAGGAGGGTTTATGGCAAAGGCAGCAAAAGGTGGGGCTGAGGTCATTGAGGACGAGGAGCGTCCCTTTGTGCCTCCAGAGGAAGGGGAAACGCCGCCGGCAGGGACAGGGGAGGAACCACCCGAGGGGGAGAAGCCGCCCGAGCCTCCCGACGACCTGACGAAGCTCAAAGGCCAGGTCGATAACCTGAACAAGGCCCTGGCCGAGGAAAGGCGCAAGCGCCAGGAGGCCGACCGGCTGGTCGAATATCATGAATTCCAAACCAGGTATCGGGCAGTTCAGGGGGAACCGCCCAGGAAGAAGGAGGAGGAAGATCCGGACGTCGCCGCCCTCAGGCCGATCATCAAGCCGCTTCTCGATGAAGCCCTGGATCCGATCACCGTCGAGAACCGGAAGGTCAAGGCCGATCTCTCCGAGCAAAGAGCCCGGCTGAGGTATAAGGACTACGACAAGGTAGTCGGTGAATTCCTTCCTGCGATGCAGCGGGATCCTTTCCTGATGGAAATGTTTTACAAGTCCCCGGACCCGGCGGAGTTCGCCTACCGGCAGGCGATCATGATCAACTGGGACAAGTTCCTGGAGAGAGCCAAGGAGGAGGGCCGCCAGGAGGTTGTCAAGAAGCTGGAGAAGGGAAGGGAGGCCCCAACGTCGTTATCGAAAGAAGCAGGTGCGCGACCGGCCGGCGAGGGGGAGATCACGCTAGAACAGGCCGCGAAGCTCTCGCCGGCAGCCTGGGCAGAGCTGCCGGAGAAAACCCGGCGCAGACTGCTGGGGATGTGATCTTTTTCACAGAGATAAGGCGCAGGGTCAGGATAAAACGGAAATCGATCGCCAAAAACAAAGGAGACCAAGATGGGAAAAATTAAAATTGGAGACGTCGTAACCTACGTGGATAGAGAAGGCAAGCGTCATTCCGCGCTTGTCATCCACAATTGGGAAAGTTGTCTGAACATCGCTTATGTTCTTCCTGATCAGGACGACTCCTGGGGCAATCTCATTCAAAGGGAGACTTCGGTTCCTTTCTATCAGGAAGGGATGAGCGGAAATTACATCGCAACGTAAGCGGCCTTGATCGCCGTCAAAGATCAACTCCGAGACTAGTCAACCCGTATCGAGACTAGTCAACTCGTATCGAGACCAGGCAACTCGTACAAAGCCAACCTCGGGAGACCAACCCGTAAAAGGCCATCGGGAGACACCCCCGTCAGTGGTCAATTCGGCCGCGACCGTTACCCGCGGAACCCAGAAGAAAAACCGAATGACTCTGAAGGAGGTGTTTACCAATGGACACAATCGGACCTGCCCAAAAGCAGCTCTGGGGCAAGGATACCTGGAGGGCAGCGATCCAGGAAATCTTCTTTGCCAAATTCCTAAACAAGAAAAACGATGACTTCAACGCCATCGTTTACATGACCGACGTTTTCAAGAAGGAAAAAGGCGGCCAGTTCTGGATTTCTCTCATGACGCCCCTGGTGGGCGAAGGGGTCGAGGATGACGCCATCCTTGAGGGGAATGAAGAGGCGCTCCTTTACTACGACATGAGCCTTACTCTGAAAGAGTATGTTCATGCCGTGAGGCTAAAGGGCAAGCTGGCCGAGCAGAAGGTGGCCATCGATATGCGGAAGGATGCGAAAGCAGCCCTCTCCGACTGGCTCTCGCGGAAGATCGACCGCCTGTGCGTCGATAAATTCTCCGCCACGCCGAGCGCGGGCCGGATTCTCTGGGGTGGAGATGCAACCTCAGATATTACCCTCGACTCCTCGGACGTGATGAGCACAGCGCTCATTTCCAAGGCCAAGAGGAAAGCCCAAATGGCCACCATCGGCACCACGAGCGCGGAATCGAAGATCCGGCCCATCAAGGTCGATGGAAAGGACATGTATGTTTGCCTCCTGCATCCCTACCAGGCCAAGGCCATCAAAGCCGAAACCGCCTGGCAGCAGGCGCAGAGAGAAGCGAATATCCGCGGGGAGAAAAACCCGATCTTCTCCGGGGCCATGGGGATCTGGGACGGGGTAGTCCTCCATGAGTATGAGAGGATCAAGACCTACTCCAACTGGGGAGTTGCAACTCCCCCGGTCCTCCCCGGCGCCCGGGCGCTCTTCTGCGGGGCTCAAGCGCTCGCGATCGGGGTCCATCAATATCCCACCTGGGAAGAGAAAGACTTCGATTATGCCCGCAAGGCCGGGTTCTCGACCGGCGTCATCATGGCGGTGGACAAGCCGAAATTCAACGCCGAGGACTTCGCGGTCATCGCCCTGGACACTTACATCGCCGTTGACTCATAAACCCTAGACCGGGGAGGTTGAGCCCTCCCCGGCAAATCCAAGAAGAGAGAGGTGAAAGAACATGGCTGCAACCTTTCAAAGCGCAAGAGTAACAGCGCCGGCGAAACCGGCCCGCGCCGGAATTGGCGAAGTGGTTTCCGTAACCGAGAGCTTTGCTTTTCTGGCGACGGTTCACAATACCATCAACAACATCTTCGAGATGGTTAAGGTTCCCAAGGGCGCGGTGATCCTGGATGTGATTCTAGCATCCACGGACCTCGAAACGGGCGGTCCGACCGGGAGTTTGGCCGTAGGCGACGGGACGACCGCGGATCGGTTCATTGGCACAAACACGCTGATTCAGGCGGGAGGTCTTGCCCGGATGGATAAGCCGGGAGGCATGGGATATGAGTATCCAGCCGAAGACACGATCGACATTAAGTTGATCGCGGCAGCGACGACCCCGGCGGATGGGACGCTTTATCTGACCGTCCTTTACGCGATGCAGAAGTGATCTGACAGGCAGTGATCTAACGGGCGCGGGTTGAGGAGCTCGCGCCCTCAAACGGAGGTTATCATGCCCTGGACAGTAAGAAACGTGGGAGGAGGAAAGGTTTCCGTTTCAAGCCCCGGAGGCGTTAAGGCCAAGGCCACAACGAAGGAAAAGGCGGAGGCCCAGGTCAACCTTCTTCGGGCTGTTGAACATGGATTTGTGCCAACCGGGAAAAAACGCCGAAGAGGTAAGCCCAAAACGAATGCCGAGCGTCGGCGAACCCACAAGGCCAAATACGGGACCTCGACACTCCCGCCCCGGGGAACCGGACTGAGCGACTAAGGAAGAAGCTCGGCAAGAGGAAAAAGAAAAAAACCTGAGGAGGTCTTTATGCTTCTAAAATACATCGGCCCGAAACCAGAAAAGCGGCTTGATCCGCGCTGGGGGAAGGAATATCTTTTCGGGCCGCCCTCCATGACCTGCGAGGTGGCCGAAACAGACGCAAAAATCCTTCTGGCTGAGTGTCGGGGGATCTTCGTGGTGATTACTCCGGGGGATGCCGCAAAGACGTCTGATCCGCCCAAGCCTGTCGAAATCGATGAAGCAACTCACGCAATCCCGCCGAAATTTGAGAATCACTTCGGGGGGAAAAGAGGAAGGCCAAGGAAAAATGGCACTTGATCTTGAATCTCTCGGGGGAGGCGCCGGCGCCGGGATCCTCGGGACGGTTCTCGCGGCCATTGGATTCCACCGGCGCCTAAACCGGGTCGAGGATGGAAAGCAAGACAAGCCTGTCTGTGGATCGCTCCATGAAGGACTTCGCGCCGAAATGGAGGCCATGCGGAATTCGATCGACCACCTGACGGGCCGAATCGATTTTTTGATCAATAGCAGGAGGGAATGAAGATGACCGGGATCCCCATCGTCGATATCATCGCGTCCATCGGCGGGTTGATCATCCCGCCGGCCGTGGACTTCATCAAAAAGAAATTCATCTCCGGCGAAGCGGACACGCCGGAGAGGACGGCCGCGACCCTGGCCACAACGAAGCCGGAGGTTCTTCCGGCCTTTATGACGGCGATCGCCGGCCTGAAGGTAACGGAGATCCAGTTTTTCAACCGGGACGTGATCGGAACTCCGAGCAGGTGGGTCGTGGACCTGAGGGCAGCCATCCGGCCGCTGATTGTTTGCGCTGCTCTAGCCTGTCTCGGAACCGAAGCCCTCGGTTACATGGTTCTGAACGACGGGACGCGAGTAACCTTCGAGCTTCTCTGCTCGTCCTGGTTCGGTTCCAGAATCACCTTGAGGTAAGTCATGAACGCCCTGCAGCTCGTCAACGCGGTCCTGGTCAAGTTGAGGCAAAGCGAAGTCGTGGGCCTGGCCTCCCTTGATGCCTATGGGAAGGACGTCCTCCAGGCTTTAAACGATGTCCAGAACGAGCTCTACCAGGAAAAAAAATGGGCCTTCCTGAAGAAGAAGCAGGAAATTACCCAGGCGACCGGGACGCAAAGCTACCCCATGGAGACCGACTTCGGCCGGAAGATCCTGGTCTATCGGAATGACCCGTCTTATTACGAGCTCGATCACGTCAGCGACGACGAATGGATCGAAGAGACCTATGGCCGGGCGGACCAGGGGACGCCTTACATTTACCGCTTCTTTGGCCTGGATGCCTCGAAAAAACTTCTGCTCTGGCTTTTCTATGCGCCCGACGCCTCATTCAACGGCAAAAAGCTCTACGTCGATTACATGACGAAGATCACTCCCCTGGCTGCCGATGCGGAGACTTCGCCCTTCGATGAGGGAATCCTGATCCAGGGCGCTTTCTGCAAGATCAAAACGAACGACGGGGATCTGTCTCCCCGGGATCTCCAGGACTATGAGCGGGCCCGGGCCGGCTACATCGCGGCCGACGCCAGGCAGCGCAGACGAACCGTGAAATACAGGGATTTTTGAAATGCCACTCAAGACCTATACCTTCGGATCGCCCAGGGGACTCAACACCATTCAGAACGATCTGAACATGAAGGACGAGTTTGCCCCGGTCTTCCGGAACGCGATCATCGACGAGACCGGCGCGATCGCCATGAGGCCGGGCTTTACCAAGTCGGGCTCTGCGATCTCCGGCGGCCCGGTCATCGAATCCCTTTTTGAATATAAAAAGCAGGATGGGAGCTCCATGAAGATCGCCGCCGCCGGGGGGCAGCTCTGGAAGCAGAACGCCGGCGGGTCCTGGACGAGCATCAAGACCGGCCTGGGAAGCAACAAGTGTTCGGCCGCGGTCTTCCAGGACAAGATCATCTTTTTCAACGGAGTGAACCTGCCCTGGTATTATGACGGGACTCAATGCGCCGATCTCGCCAACCTCTGCACCGACTGGGAATACGGGGACACGCCCTCGATCGTCTTCGCCTACAAGGGGCGGCTTTTCGCGGGCCGGAGGCCATCGAATAAAACCATGGTCAATTACTGTGCCCTGGAGGACATCAACGATTGGGTCTCCTCCGAGAACGCCGGTTACATCGACCTGGCAACGGTCCTGCCTCACGGAAGAGAGCTGACCGATATCAAGACCTGGGAAGGATACCTGACTTTTCTTTTGAACGAAGAGAGCGTCATCTGGACCTGGGCCAGCCCGGCCGATCAGGCCATGCAGAAGATCATCCCCGTGGGCGCCCCGTGGGGGAAGGCGGTCTCCTTTGCCAATGACCTGATCTTTATCAGCCGCCTCGGGGTCAAGACGATCAGCCGGTCCCTGCAATCCGGCGAGCTCAATGTGGGGAACCTTTCGGAGAACGTCGAAAATCTGATCCAGGAATTCATGATCAACTCCCCGCTGACTTCCACGGCCGTCTATCCTTACCGGCGCTGGGTGCTCTTTTTCTTCCCGCCCTACCTGATGCCCTACGACTACTTGCGGAAGGCCTGGTATATATTCGACGGCCTCGATGCCCAGTCCATGCTGACCATCGACAGTGATCTTTTTTTCGGCGCCTCCAACGGGCAGCCTTATAAATACGAACGCGATTTTTATTCCGATGACGGCGTCGCGATCCCCTATAACTGGGAAACCCCCTGGCTCTACCTGGGGAAACTCTCGACCTATAAAAAGCCGAAATTCTTGAACACGGTCATCGGAAGGAATTCCCTGGGAACCCTCCAGATCGACGAGCATATCGATTTCAAGGAAAGAATCAGCCTTTCCAAAACCATCATCCCGGGGACGAACACCTACTGGAGGTCAAGCTACTGGCGGGTGGCCAAGTGGAGGGCGAGCAAAAATATCGGCTACTCGATCCCCTTGATGGGCAGGGGGAGGGCGGTCAAATTCGGATTCAGCCATTCCGAAAATTATAAGCCTTTTTCGATCATCGTGAATGAGATGGTTTCGATGGAAGGGGGTATCAGATGAATAGATTCTTTCACAGGTTCGCCCTCTGTTTCATCCCCTGGCTCTGGCTGACCATGGGGGTCTTCGGATGGGATGATGCGTTGATTATGGCCGCGATGATGATGGCGTCCACGGCCGCCAGCTATGGTATGTCCCGGCTGACTCGGCCGAAGATTCCAGAAGCGGCTCCGCCTGCCGGGTATGCAAGCCCCGAGGGGACCCAGGTCTGGAACGCGGCAAAAAATATGTATGAGTGGACCCCGGCCCCGAAAACCCCGGAGCAGCAGACCCAGGAAGCGACCAGGAATACAAGAATCACTGAAATTGAGGCCGGCCTGAATCAATTCACTCCGGAGCGTCAGGCGGAGGTCCAGAAATATCAGAAGGCCTACGTCGATCAGATGATGACGCCGCTGACCGATGCCTACGAGAAGGCGAAGATCAATCTCAATGAGAACTTTGCTTCCCGGGGGCTTTCCGGATCCCGGGCCTCTGTAGATGCCCTGGCCGAGCTGGAGAAAGACTGGCAGACCACCCAGACCAACGTCCAGAACCAATCCGTCCAGATGGGCGAGCAGCTGAAGCAACAGGATTACCAAAATAAGCTGGCCGAGCTCGACGCCCTGCGGAAAGGATCGAGCATTGAGGAAGCCGAAGGAATCCGGCAGCAGGGGATGGCGCAAACAGCCTCCTCCGCGGCCGCCTCGATTCAAAACGCCAACTGGCAAAACATGATGGGGGCGACCCTCCAGCAGTGGGCGATCGGGCAGCAGGCCATCCAGGCAGGGATGCAGGCCGGCGGAAACCTGGCATTACTCTACGGCCTGGGGACCAGGGCACCGACCACCGCTCAGGGAACGCAGACCGCTTTGAGAGGCGGAACGCTTTCGAGCCTTTATGGCCAACCCTCTTCATCTTCCCAATGGGCCACCACCACAAGCTGGGCATATCGATAAGGAGGTAAGTCATGGCTCAGACATCTTCTCTCGCCGCGCTTTACGGGCTCAGGGGGCAGGGGGCCAGCCCGGGCGCCATGGATATCGGGGTCCTTTCCCGGGCTTATGGCCGGGGACCGGCCGGGCCCTTTGACATCTCCTATCCCTTCATGGGGCTTGCCCTGGGCAGGAGCATAAGGAGCTTCCGCGAAAATGCCGAGGTGACGGCCCTCCTGGAGGAAGCGCAGAAGCGGGAGCTGCCCGCAAAATGGGCGGCGGCCGTGCAGGCGGATCCCGAGCTTGCGACGAGCGCTCCCAAAATGGTCAACTGGATGATGACCAACGCGCCGGAAATGCTCGGCAAGATGGGGGATATCTTCGGGGCCTACCGGGCATCGGCCGAGGCCAAGAGGACCGAAGCCCTGACTCCCGCCGAAAAGGAAGAGATCCAGGCCAAGGCCTTTCGGACCGGCGTAACTGCACCTGCCCTGGATATCGCCCGGGCGGGGGAGGCGCAAGCAAGGACTGGATTACTCGGGGCACAGACAACTACCGAGGGATTCCGGCCTTCCCTGCTGGGGGCCCAGACTGAAACCCAAAAATCTCTTGCCGGGCTTTATGGTGAACGGGGGATCACCGAAGCGCAAAAAAGACCATACAGCCTCCAGGAAATTCAGGCCGGAACCGAAAGGCTGAAAGCTCTTACCGGGAAGCTGAAAGAAGAAACTCGTCTCATGCCTGAAAGGGCGGCCGGAGGATTCAAGGAAGCCAAATTGAAAGAGATGTGGGATCAGTTATCCGAGGAAGCGAAGCTCAAAGTCATCGGCGCCCTGCCCGCAGATAAGGAATTGACGGAGAATAATATCCTTAGCGCCTATGCGAACCTGATGACTGATCCGGCTATCCGCGAACAGTTGAAGCCAATGGTGGATGAAATCCTGAGGCGAACCATGCAGAAAAGAGGGCCGGAAGTGCCAGAATCCGGAAGGCCGCCGGTGGTATTTAAATAATGCCAGTTCCGCAAACGATCATCGATCAGGTAAAAACCTTCGAGGAGCAGGGATATTCCTCTTCGGAAATCCTCCTTGGCCTCCAAAAAAGCCAGTATCGGAGCGTCGTTGATCAGGTAGGGAATTTTAAGGCCCGAGGATATACGGACGACGAGATCCTTTCCGGCCTGAAGACTTCTCCCGTCGAGAAACCTTCCGCCATCGGCAAATTCGCCGGAGAATTCTGGGAGGGAACGAAAGCCATCCCGGAAACGCTTGCCGGAGTCGCGACAGGGGCCGCGGCCTGGCCTCTTGCCAAGCTGGGAGGGGTGGCTAAAACGATTACCAGCGGCGCCGAAGCCGGTAGGGAAACCGAACGGCAGATATCGGAGTATTTCACCTATATGCCTAAGGGTAAGACCGCCCAGGAAAACCTTAATTTGATCGGGAAGGTCATCGAACTCGGTCTTTGGCCAGTCCATAAGGTGGCTGAGGTGGCCGAGAAGATGGGTCTGGTTACTCCTGAGGGAAGATATTTTCTTGAAACTGCGGGGGAACTGGCGACCTTTGCGGCCATTCCGAAAATCAAGGCAGGAGTAAAAGAAGTTATTCGAAAACGGGCCGCCTGGGAAAAGCCTACGGTCCCGGCGGAGGCTCAGGCGGGGAGAGGACCAGCCTTAAGACCATCGATGGGACCGTCGCCGATCAGTGAACGAGCGCCCATCTCATCGGCGAAGCCGGGGCTCTCCCAATACTTCCAGAAGCCGGAAGGAACCCAAGCCTTGCCATCCCAGACGACGAAGATCAGCCCGCCGTCCGAGGTCTTGACCTCAGCGAAGACCTTGCCAGAATCAACGGTGAAGACAGGATATTTGCCTTCCATCGAAGCACCTCCTACTGAAATTATAAGGCAGCCGTCGGCCAATATCAAGGAAATCCTCGCTCTGGCCGAACAGGAAAAGCCGAAATTCGATTCCACTCTGAAGAAAATCGCTCAGGAAACCGGTGGAGAATTTGAAAGCAGGATAAAAACTCTGCCTTCGATCGAAGAGAAGGCCAGGATAAAGACTGCCGCCCCAGAGATCCGGGATTACCTGGGAGGACGAATTTTCGATGATGACCCGGTTGCGCTCGCCTCCAAGGCCAAGACAGATTTGGAAGCGGCCGGCTATAAGATCATCAATGAGGAAAATATGTTCACGCCCGAGAGAAAGGGATACCGGGCCTACCATCTTGAAATTGAATCCCCATCGGGTTTTATCTCCGAGGTGCAACTGCACATCAAGGAAGCCAAACCGATCATTAACGAAAGTCATAGGCTTTATGAAAAGTGGAAACCATACAGAGAAGGCGGGAAAAAATTGCCGGCCGAGCTGATCGGCGAATACGAAGCCGACATGCCCAAGATCGAGGCTATCTGGCGCGGGGTCGATTACCTTTACAAGGAAAGGATCCGGCCGAAGCGCCCGGTCGAGGTTGAAAAAGTTGTAACACCGAAGGAGACCGTTTACCAGCGATACAGGGCCAGGCCGCCCACGGAGGCGCCGAAGCCGGCCGAAATCCCCCCTGCTACTATCCCTCCCAGGGCCGAGATCGTCAAACCCGGGGCAAAGGCAGAGGAAGTTTTAAAGCCAAAACCGCCGGAAACTCCAAAACCGATTTTTCAGCCATCGCAGCAAGGCGCCGAAACTACCGTCCTACACGCCGAGGGACGCGATCCGGTCCGTTATGCCCTGGTCGAGGCCGACGAGATCATCCCCTCCCACCAGCCGCTAAGGGGTTTCTCCAAGACTTCCGGGTATCCGGAGGGCGTCCAGGAAAGGCCTTACCATGCGAACAAGGCCGAGCAGATGAAGGTCATCCGGAACGCTCAGGCCTTTGACCCGCGCTTCCTGGTTTCCGACAATCCCGACGCGATCAACGGCCCGCCCATCGTCAATGATCGCGGGATCGTCATCGGCGGAAACTCCCGGGCGATGACTCTCCAGTATCTCTACGAGAATGTCCCCGATGCGGTCAGGAAATATTGGTCGGCTCTCCGCGCAAATGCAGAACGGTTCGGCATCGATCCCGCCCAGCTGGAGACAATGAGGAAGCCCGTCCTGGTCCGGATGCTGGCCGAAAAGGTCGAGGACCCGAAGCTGATGGCCCGGAAGGCGCGGCTTTACAATCAGCCCTTCACCCAGGCCCTCGACGTGAAGGCCGAGGCTGTGGCCAAAGGCCGGATGGTCTCCGAGGAAACGATGGAAATGATCGGCCGGGCCCTGGAGGAATACGATTCCCTGGCCGAATATCTCCGGGCCCCGAGCTCAAAGGAGATCATCAACCGGATGATCAAGGACGGGGTTTTCGATCCTGCCCAGGCCGATCGGATGGTAAACAAGGCGACCGGCCTCCTCAGTGAAGAAGGGAAGAGGATGGTCGAGCGCACCATCCGGGGGAAGATCATCGATGACTTCGATCTTCTCGACGCCCTGGAGCCGGCCACCCTGCAGAAGGTGGACAAGGCGCTGCCGGCGCTCTCGATCATCAAGGCCAGGGGGGGCGCCTGGGACATCACCGAGCCTTTCAAGGAATCCCTCCGCTCTTACATCCGATTCCGGGCCAGCGGTTTCAGAACCATCGATGAATACATGGCCCAGGGGATGATGTTCGGCCGGGATCCCGCGATGACCGACCCTGTCATTCACCGCTTGCTGGTGGCGATCCAGGAAAAAACCCCAAGGGAATTCAAGAAGACCCTTGATAATTTCGCCGCAGCGGCCGCCAAGGACATAAAGGGTCAGGCGGCGTTTGCCTTCGGCAAGCCCGAGACCGTCGAGGCGGCCCTTGCCAGAACCTTCGGAGAGGCGGCGAGACCGGGGGAGGTCCCCGGGGCGCCTGCCCCGGGCCGGATCCCCGCCCCGGCTGCCCCTCCTCCGGCCGCCGCCGTTCCTCTCATGGCTAGGGAGGCCCCGTATCTAGGTTCCTATAAGGCATTGGCAATGAGAGACACAGCCACAGGAAAGGTATATCCAAGTCAACCCGGAGACAGAATCCATGCAAACATAGCAGAAAGGCTTCAGAAAGAAGGAATTCCCTTTGAGCGACAAGAGGCTGGATTTATCGGGCCAGGAGGAGAATTTATAGGTGAAGGTAGAACGGCCCATATGGGTGGCGGAGAGCCCAAGCTGGTCATAACAGGGAAACCGGAAGAGGCCCCGCCCGAGGCCGTGGTCAGCGGGACCCTGCCCAGGCCGAGCAAGGAGGCGGGATTTTTGGCGGTCCCCTCCCTGAAGGGGATGGCCAGGTCGATCAAGGAATTCTTCGATCCAGTTGCTTCCTTGCCCGAGAAAGAGAAATTCCTTTCCCTGCGGTATAAAACCCTGGGGAACCTGGACCGCGTCGAGGGGATCGTCAAGAGGATCTTTGACAAGACCGAGAAACTTTCCCCCGATGTCAAAAGGGATATCTTCCGCTTCCTGGACGGGCAGATCCCGGTCACTGATCTCCCGCCGCCGGTCAGGGTAATGGCCCGGAATCTTCAGACGATGAATAATCTCATCGGGAAGATGCTGGTCAACAGGGGCCTGCTCTCCGAGGAAACCTGGCTGGCCCACAAAGATCAATACGTCCGCTATCTCTACCTGAAGCATATTCTTGGAGACAAGCCCATCCCCGTCACCCAGGGCGGAAGGATGGACCTGACCTACCTGAAGGCCAGGAAGGACCTGACGCCGGAGCAGAAGCGGGCGATCGGATGGATCGAGGACGTTTCGGTCGCCGAGCCTTTCGGGGTTTCGAAGCAGCTCTCCGACATAGTCAAATTCGACTTCTACGAAAGGATTTCGGAAAACCCCAACTGGGTCTGGCAGCCGTCGGTCGTTGAGATTCCGGAGGTCAAGACCTATCCTCCGGGGACTGCGCCTCCGCCCAGGCCGACCGGCCGGAGGCCGATCCAGGCCCCGTTGATGGAAGAGGCCGCGGGGCCCTCTCCCCAGGCGGGCCTTGCCATTCCGGAGACTATCGTCCGCCGGCAGAAAATGGGGATCGGCCAGCTGGTCGAGGAGGTCGAAATCCAGCGGAGGGTGGCCAAGCAGGCGCCGAATGTCCCCGAGGTCCAGGAACGGCTCAGGATGCTCGAAGACGCATTGAAGAAGGCGCAGGAAGAGACCGGGAAGGCGCCGGAGGATTTCGTCCAGATGCCGACCGGGAAAAATTGGGGACCGCTCTCGGGCGCTTTCGTCCGGAAGGAGATCGCCCAGGATATCCGGCCGCTGATCGCCAGGATCCAGGAACCCGGCCAGATGGGCAGCCTGGTCAATACCGCGCTGAACGTCGCCGAGGGCGGGATGACCCTCTTTAAGGTTTTCAAGGCGGCCCTCAACCTGCCCACCGTGGTCAGGAATTGCGTTTCAAACTTCATCCAGCTGAACATGAGCGGGATCCCCTTCTATGAGATCCCCGGGTATATGGCCAAGGCCGGCCGGGCGATGGCAAAGAACGAGCCGATCTATGGCCAGGCCCGGCGGAATGGGCTTTTCAAGACGAACTGGGCCGAAGGCGAAATCCGCGAAGTGATCCAGGTGGTCAGGACCATGGAGAGCGGCAGCCTGCCCGATGTTTTCGGCGGGATCACCAAGCTGGCCAAATACTACGGGAAGATCGACGATTTCTTTAAGCTGACCAAGCTGATCGAGCAGACCAAGAAGGGGGTCTCCATCGAAAAGGGGATCATCGAAGCCCAAAAATGGGGAATGGATTACTCCCTTGCCACACCGGCCGTCAAATATGCCAGGCGATTCATCATGCCCTTCGCCAGCTATCAATACAAGATCGCGCCATTGATCGCCGAATCGTTGAAAAAAAGGCCCTGGGTGATCGCGAAATACGCGGCCATTCCCTACATCATGCAGGAGGTGGCAAAACAGACCTTGAGCCTGACCGATGAGGATTGGAAGAAACTCAAGGCCATGCTGCCGACCTTCATCAGGAAAGAAAACACTTATGCCATCCTTCCGTGGAAGTCGCCCGAGGGGAATCCTCAATGGGTAAACCTCGAGTATTTTCTTCCCTGGGGCAATTTCCACACCCTGGGCGGGGGAATAAGAAGGGGAGAGCTGAAAGAAGTCGTCACCGATATCGGCATGGGCAACCCGTTTCTCGATGTTTATTCCGCCCTGAAGACGGTCAAGGGCGATGCCCCGCCAAAGGATCCCTTCACCGGCAGGGAGATTTACAACCAGCTTGATGACCCGAGCGAAAAAGCGCTGAAGATGGCCGAATGGCTCTATTCGAAATGGGCGCCCACCATGCTGACGCGCTTCGGAGCCCTGGGCTATACGGCCAGGGCGATCGAGGGGCAAAAGGACATTTACGGCCGGGCCGTGACCCCGGGCCAGGCGGCCGGCCGATGGATAGGGATAAACATCGTCGCGCCCTCTCCAATGCAGGCCATCCGGGAGAAGCGGGCCCGGGTCATGGAGCTCAGGGGATCCCTGGCCAGAATCCTAAAAGATCCTTCCCTCGGCCCCGAGAAGAAGGCCGCAGCATTTAGAAATTTCCTCGAAGAGATGAGGCAAGCGGAGGTGCAATAATGGGAGTTTTGTCGAGACTTTACAATTTTTATAATGATTGGTTGGGGAACCTTCCCATCGATGACACAAAGGTCGATGCGGAGCTCAATCAGCTGATTTCCGGCCACAACGATCAGGAGAACCGGATCGCCGCGGTCGAGGGATCTTACCTCAAAAAGGACGGATCGGTCGATATGACCGGGCCTCTCAAGTGGACAGAGAGCGGCGATGAATATATCCGGATCCCCAGGTTGACCACGGCGCAGAGAGACCTTCTGACGCCCACGGCCTCGATGGTGATCCATAACACCACGGTCGGGCGATTCCAGGGATACAACGGTTATCATTGGATCGATCTCATCTGGCAGAATCGGGCCCTGGCAAAGATCACGGCTACCACCTATTCAGTGGTGGAAAACGACGACATCATCCTGATCGACGCGACCTCAAATAACGTGACGGTCACCCTTCAGCTGGTCGCAAACCGAAACGGCCGGGCCATCCATTTCAAGCGGACTGATAACTCGGGTTTTACTGTGACCATCCAGCGGAGCGGGAGCGATACCATCGACGGAACCGCTTCGGTCACCCTGGGCGCCTACGTCAATAAATACCTAGTCGCTGATGTGGCGAGCACCATGTGGCAGTCTTTCTCCTAAGATGGGAAATGAAGAATACACCTTTTCACCTTCTGCAGTGGCAATGGGACATCCTGGGCGGTCTCGAAGCGGAGACCTGCATCCGGGGAAACTATGACTCCGCCGTCTATGCCGTCCAATCCAATCAGATCATAATCCCCTCCACAAAGGGGGGCGGCAAGGTCCACCACGTCCGCGGGATCTGGCTCACCTCGGTCGAATTCTCCTGGGAAGGCTACTGGGCCGGCGTGAAAACCCCGGGCGCCATCAATTACTTCACGGGCGGATCTGCGCAGAATTCCGTCGATCAGACGATCATCACTCTGGGGACCGGCCTGGCGAACGGGACCCAGATCCAAGTCTATTACTATTTCGGAAACGGGACTTTCCTGAAGGCGGACACTCCGGTCGAGGCCTACCCGGCTTTTTTCAATGCCCGGCAGGGAGAGGGCCGCTATAAATTTTCTTCGGCTCCAGACGGGGATCAGTGGACCGCCCTGGCCATGCTGGAGGCCCGGGCCAGGTGGGAGGACTTCAAATATTGCTACGGCTGGTCGCTCATGGAAAGCCTGGAGAAATTCGCCCAGGATCCTGATTACTCGATCATTGATGATTTTAACCGGGATGCGGCCCGCGATCGGGAAAATACGAAAGGCTTTTACTCCGGCTGCGACGGGGGCTCAACGATCCTGGCGGAAATCGAGGACAAAAAGCTCAAGGCCCAGGGAAACATCTCGGCGGCCGGCTGGGGATTTTGGGGAGAGGGCCGGAAGGTCATCATCCCTCCCGGCGCCGATTATTTCAAATTCCTTTTCAAAGGCCAGGCCTCCAAGAAATCCTTCAAGATAACCCTGAATCCTCACCCGACCGGGCTCTATGATGCCGATTACCTCTACGTCTTCGGCTTTCCCGATTTCAGCGTCAACTGGCGCCAAATCCAGGCGAATCTCTTTGAATTCGTCAAAACCAAAAATATCATCTGGGACGGCGATCGCCGCGACTGGGAAATGTGGGGCGCCTGGGTGAACGACCCTCGATGGGACCTAAATCGGATCGCCCTTTCTTATGACGATATCCCGAATTACATTGAAAATGGATACCGTCACCAGAAGGCCCTCCGGGCAGATATGGGCTGCTGCAATTCTAAGATGGCCCCGGGCAGCTGGCTCTATTGCCTTTTGGTCATTGAAACGACCCTGAACCCCGGCAACCCTCTCCCGGGCGACTTCGATTCGACCGGGACGGAAAACATCAATTTCCTCTACCGGCTTTATTCTCCCTACCCGGGGATCCCCAACCTGACTGTCGAGATCAGGGACAACGCCGACAAGGTTCATTGGTATGTGGTCCCGGGGGATTTCGTCTATTGGCAGCGCGTAACCCTCCCCTGGTCTATCTTTGGGAATCAGCCGATCACTCACCCGATCAAGAAACTTTCCTTCAGTTTCCGCTACGATGGGCTTTGGGAAACGATTTTCGACTGCTCGGCCCACCTGGACGATATCAAATTCGGGGATCATGTCCCATTCACTTCAGCATTTTAGGAGGTCAAAATGAGCATTTCATTAAAAAACAAGAATTTCGCGGTCAGCAAACTCCTCTCGGGAATCGCCTCCGGCGCCACCCAGCTCACAGTCCTGGCCGGCGAGGGGTCGAAATTCCCGACCACGGGGACATTCCGGGCGGTCATCTGGTCTCAATCCTATGAAAGCCCGATTCAGGACGGGACCCGCGAGATCGTGACCATGCAGCTGAGCGCCGGGGACGTTTTCACCATCAGCCGGGCCCAGGAAAGCACCTCGGCGAAGGCCTGGAACGCGAACGACAACGTCGCCCATGTGATCACGGCCGGAAAGGTCGAGGAGCTCGAAACCGAGATCAATGCAAAGAAAACAGATACTTTTTCCGCTACGGATAAGTTGTGGGTAAGGGCATCAGCCGGGCCCGGGCCGAGCGAGGAAACTCCCTGCACGGCTGCTGCCCGGTCCATTCTTGACGATGCGACTGTCGCGGCGATACTGACTACCCTTGGGGGCATGGGATATTCAGACACGCGATTTAAGATCGGCGCTTTTACCCGAGCCATGGACGCTGCTTCCGGGGATGTGGCATACACCGGGATTGGATTCCAACCAAAGGCCATAATTTTCCTTGCATTTCTGGAAGGAAAAAGCCAATCTGTCGGCTTTGACAATATCAATGCCAAAGCATACCTTCTTTTTTTCACCACTGTCTGGACGGGATCCAATGCATACAGCATCTGCCAGAATGAGGGCAGTGGTAATGTGCAGGCAGCCGCTGTAAAAACCTTTGATGCCGATGGATTTACTTTGACGTGGACAAAAATCGGATCACCCGCGTCGGCAAACGCCAATATTTATTATTTAGCGTTTCGATAAGGCCGGGAGAGGGCCAGTTTAATGTATGGTTCTGCGGCTTACGGAGCTCGACCTTACGGATGGTCTTTCTGGCCTATCACCATCTGGAGCTGGTGGCTGGTTCGTGCTCCGATCCCCGGGATCCTGGTCTATGCCGACATCTTCGGGCCCGATTACCTTCCGAGCCCCATCAAATACCGCTGGACCTATTTCCAGGTCGATTTTCCCAAGGGCGAAACCCTGACCATCTGGGATGACTTCAAATTCCCTGGCAGCATCCGGGACGAATGGGCGGAGATCATCCGGTTTTCCTACCAATGGAATGAGGGCGGCCGGATCGAGTGGCGCGGGCCGATGTATGTCGGCTATCAGGTCCCGGCGGTCTGGGTGAAATACGGCCGCCCCGACATCGCGGTCAAGATGGCCAAGTTTCTGAGGGCCGCGCAGAACGCTTACTCGAATCTTTACTCCACTCCCAAGGGGCCTTTCATGCCCCTCTGGGTCCCGCTCTTCGACGAGAACCCGGCCGACTATAACGCGGAGATGCAAACCTGGACCTGGAACGGCCCGGATCCCAACACCGGCTGGGCCGGCTGGCAATACCGGGCCCTGGCTCACCTGGGGCATTACTATTTTCTGACCGGCGATTCCGTCGCGAAGGGAGTCTTGGATAACTGGATGACCTGGCTTTCCACCCGGATCCTGGCCGACGGCGCCGGGTGGAAGATCCCCTCCGACTTCGTCAAAAACACGGGGACTTTCCAGTATAATTATTTTTCCCCCGAATTCCATGCCCTGATCGCCCAGGCGATGATCTTCAAATACTGGCGCGATGGGGACGGGATCGCCCGGGAATGGTATCGGAAGCTGCTGGATGACCTCATCGACAACCGGAAAAACAACCTGGGATCCTACCCGCAGAGCTCGGGAGATATCTTCATCTGGCATCAGGGGGTAGTCGGGGAAACCTTCGGGATGCTGATCAACGGCCGGACGGGAGGACAGATAAACTGCCCGCTGGCGCCTCTCCAGAAGGATATCGACGCCTTCCTGCAGCTCTACTCCTTCATGACCACCTTCAAGGGAAAAACCCGACCCTGCGCCCTGGGCGAGAGCTGGATCCCGCTCCATCACTTCGAGGATGAGGCCCAGCAGCTCTCGGAGAAAATCTGGGTGGGGAATTCCTGCGGGACCTCGGAGAGCATCGGATACAACCTCATGTTTGCCCTGGACGTGGCCCTCTATACGGGGGATAAGACCTGGTTTAAAAAGATCGCCAAATGGCTGAATAACAAGCTGGGGCTTTTTGCGAAGGATTATTGAAAAAGCCGTCTAAAAAGCCGTCTGTTTCCAATGGCGATCGCAATTGATCCTTTAACCCCTTGATTTTCCTGGCGTCCCCAAGGGGATTCGAACCCCTGTTACCGGCGTGAAAGGCCGCTTTTTAGAAAATCATTGAGGTTTTTGCCCCCTGTTTATTGGCCTTTCCGGGTTTCTCTGGTATTTAAAAGCCGTCTGGAAAGCCGTCTAACAACTCATCAAACGATGAGTTCCACGTGGAACGTCACCCCCTACCTCCTCCTTTTCGAAAATGCCTCCATCGACTTCCTCAAATCATCCAGCCCGTGCAAATATCTTTCCGTAGTGACCAAAGTCCGGTGTCTTAAAATCCTCTGGATCTGGATGGCCGGGATCCCCTGGGAGGCCAAAATCGAAGCCGTCAGGTGGCGGATGGCATGAAAGCCAAAGAAGCGGACCTTTGCCCGTTCACAAAGCCGATGCATCAAGTGGATCCGGTAACGATAGCCTTCCCCCGTCTGCGGGTCCGGGAATACCAGGGGTTGGCCTTTCCTTGCCCGCCTCTTGTGGCGCTGCAGGGCTGTGGCGAGCCGATCCGTCAGGGGAAGGGTATCGTAGGCCCAGGAACCATCCTTGCGCTTGCGCGTGGCCAGGCGGGCGGTCCTGGCCCGTAAATCCACGTCATCCCAGGTCAGGCGGAAGAGTTCTGAGCGCCGGGCTCCCAGGTGGAGGTAGGCCAGAAGCATGGCCTGATCCGCCTGGCCAGCTGCCCGGTAAACCTTCCAGAAGTCCTTTTCCGGGGGGATGTAGCGGGGGGCCCGGTCCTCCGGGAATCGGTCCACCTTGCAGGGGTTGGCCGGGGAAAACTCCCTGTATCGGGTTCCCCAGTTCCAGGCCGCAACCAGGTTTTTCCGGTCCTTGTTAGCAGCATAGCCGGACCTGGCCTGGGCCTGGGCGGTCAAGTATTCGAGGATCTGGCGGGGGTGGAGGGAGACAGCCGGGGCGGTGGGATCGACGGCCAGGGTAAGGCGCTTAAAAAGAGCCTTCTTTTCTTCATAGGTTTTCGGGGTATGCCGGCTGCCAGAAAAATCAAGGTATTCTTCCATCCAATCTCCCAGGGAAAAGGCCGTGCCGGTCGTTTTCCGCCAGTCTTCGGCGGGTATCCGCTTTTGTCTCGACTCCCAATCCTTCGCCTCGGCCTTCGTCCAGAAGATCCTTTCGATCCTCTGACCCTTCGCCCGCACCTGGCCTACCCATTTCTGCCCCCTGGGATAAGGCATCGGCTAGGAGCCTCTCAAAGAAGATATACCGGCGCCCGATGAGCTGGCCTCCGAATTTCTGGTAATGCTTCTTGACGGTCCTGGGATTGAGACCCACAAGGTGACCGACTTGTGTGGGAGTGAGACGCTTGCCGAGATAAAAAGAATGGCCCATCGAGACCTCTTCGATGGGCCTGGCGGGGAAAGGCGGATCGCAGTCTTAGGATATCAAAGCAAAGCGAATTCGTCAACTGATTTTTTCACATGCAGATACACCCCGGAATATATCCGGGGCAAATATAAGTCCAATTGCAGCAAATCCCGGAATAGGTTTGGCAGCAACACCAAACATTTGCCCCAATTTCCATCATCTCCTCGAACATAAAAATCCACCAATCGGCATAGCATTCAAACACTTTCATCGCCTCCTTTCTTCTTCCACCGGTCTCTCCTCGTGCCGGTGATTCAAAAACGTATAAAGAACCCGCCCTATCCCATCATCAGAATCGATCATCCTGAGAAGATCCCTCTTTTCCTTATCGGATAGTTTGTCCGAAAAATTAAATCTTTTTTGAGGGAGCCTTTCTTCACTTCGAAACATTGGACCTTCACCAAAGAAAATCCAATTCGCCGATACGTTAAATTCCTGACAGATTTTAAGGAGATAGCCAAAGGAAGGCTTGTGCTTTCCCAATTCCCATTTGCTCAGCAATTGAAAAGTCACGCCTATTCGCTCGGCGAAAATTTCTAAGCTCACCCCCAGGCTTTTTCTTAATGCCTTGATATTGTTACCTAAATTATCGGGCATAAAAAATAATTAAAGTATTCGCAAAAGATGACGAAAAAAGACTTGACAGGTTAATCAATGTTTGCTAAATTAGAATCAGGAGGAAAGCAAACATGATGAGCAAAACGGCAAAAAAAATAAGGAAACTAATGATCGATCATGAAACCTCCGGCGCAGAAATCGCCCGTGGCCTTGGAATTTCTCGCGTAGCCGTTTGGCAGGTTATCCATGGTGAACGCAAAAATCCTCGAATCCGCAAGGCGATTGAGCAAGCCGTCCAACAAGAAATCTGGAGGGACGATGGCCGAAGATTGGGAATTGATCAATTTTAGGGCTCCAAAAGGCTTTGCTGACCGTCTATCCAAAGAAGCCTTCAGCCTTGATGTCAATAAATCCAAATTCATCCGGGCTGGCATCATGCTCGGCTCTGAAATCCTCAAAGGAAAACCCTATCTAATCAACATACTTGATCGTAGCAAAAACGGAAATGGGGCGCAATAAGATTTTTTCCCTGCCCGGTAAGACCGAAATCTTATCGGCTGTAAGACGGAGGCTAAAAGAACCCTATGGCCCCTAAAAAGGAAGTCTTCAAGATGTTTCGGATGGATGAGGATCTTGAAAGATGGGTCGGGGAGGTGGCCTTGGACCTGGATTGTTCGCTTTCAGATCTCATCCGGATCTCCGTCCTCCTGGCTGTGCCCATCATCAAGGAATATCCATACATGATCAAGATTTTACCCCTCAATGATCTAGGGAGGTCCAAATGAGTCTCGGTCTAAGCCTAAATATGCCCTTTAAAAGGGCGTGCTCCCATGCTGGCGGGGCTTGAGAGTTATGAATAACCGTTACTGCGCCTGTGGATGTGGACGGCCGGTCCTGGGCCGTAAGGATAAGAGATTTGCTTTGCGGGAGTGTAAGGATCGCTTCCGCAATCGGAGGTTTTATCAGCTTGCGAGTGCCCTTCAAAAGGCTCTCGCGGAAAAGGGCCTGGAAATTCGACCGATCAATGGAAGTTCCCCGGCTCTCCCTGACAAGGCCGGGAAGGAGGATAAAGATGCAGGTCTATGACCACAGCGGTCGGATCAAGGAGCTCCTGACCGGGAACCTTGAGGAGCTCGTCAGCAAGGGGCTGGAGGCGATCAAAGACCCGGAGACCAAAATGGTCGTCATCTCGATGATGCCGAAGCTCGGGGACGCTCTGTTTTTCAACAATCTGAAGTTTCGGGTCAAGGCTGTCCTCTCGCGAAACCGGTTTGTCATCCAGCTGGTCGCGCCGGCTGATGAAAAGGATGAAAAATGTCCACCTGGCTAAAAAATTTCTTCAATCCATTCCGGGTCGCCCAGGGCTTTGAGGCCTGGCTGTGGATCAACCTGTGGTTCTATTCCCTGCCTTTAACTTTTTACCTATGGGCTTTCCTCCTACCTTCCGGGTAGGCGGCTAATAACACGGGCCTGGCGGGAAGTGAAAGGCGGATCGCAACCCTTCAATTTCTTCCAGGCCCCAGAGGGGGTGAACGATGTTTTTCAGCGCCAAACTCAGCTGCGGGGTGGAGATCCTGATCAATGCCGCAAACGTCAGTAGCGTGACCTTCAACGAGGATGGCGTGAAAGTCGATTTTCCCAATGGCCGGGTGATCCATTTTCCAAACACAGAGAAGGAGAAGATCCACAGGACCTTGAAGGTCCTAGAAGGAGGTGTGCCGTGCCCAGATATCTCCTCATGAAGCCCGCCAGAAACGGCGCCAGGGATTCCTGCGCCGAGGTCGAGGCGGCCAGTGTTCTTGCGGCGGCAGTGAAGGTCGGCTGGCTCCTGAATGACGTGAAAGTCAAAGTCCTGAGAAACGGGAAATATGAGGAGCCGCGGATCGATGACTGGATGCCGGACCTCGGTGCCCAGATCCTCGATGAATTGAGAAAGGAAGGGAGGTGAAAAAATTGAAAACTTTTTTCTGTGAAAAGTGTGGTCACAGATTGGTTACGTCTTGGGCAGAATACCTTTCCCCCTGCCCCAAATGTCGCGGGCATATGACGGTTAAAAGTAAGGAGGAAATTCAGCGTGGCCGACAGAACGAACCTAACGGGAAAGAGATTTAATCGCCTATTAGTATTGGAATTCGCAGGGAGAGATAAAAATCGTCAGTCCCTTTGGAAATGTCTATGTGACTGCGGAATAAAGAAAATAATTGGCGGCCGCGAATTAAAGAACCTGGATACCCAAAGCTGTGGTTGCTTAAGAATGGAAAAGTTCAAAAATTTCAAACATGGATACAGCCGCCTAAGGAAATCAAAAATTTATAAGCTTTGGGCCGCGATGAAAGGAAGATGCTTAAACCCAAGAAATAAAGGATTTAAATATTATGGAGGCAGAGGAATCTCTGTTTGTGAGCAATGGAGAAATTCCTTTGAGGCCTTTCTGGCCGATATGGGAGAAAAGCCTCCTGGCCTGACGCTTGAGCGAATCGACAATGACGGGCCCTACTCCCCTGAAAACTGTAAATGGGCAACGTGGAAAGAACAAAACAACAATAAGCGAAGGTCTCATATGGAGGAGAGATGGCAACACCAAGCAAAAAAAGCGAGGGGCTGGAAAGGTTTATCGACTCAATAACCCCGAATTCTTTGGGGAGAAGGGGATCGATCGTCGCGAATAAATGCTCCTGGTGTGGTGGAGACGCAAGCGTTTTCCGGAATGAAAAATCGAGGCGGGAATACGCCATCTCCGGCTTTTGCCAGGAATGCCAGGATAAGACCTTCGGGAAGGATTAAAAATGCCTTCCGTTACCCAGGTTCTAAAACCTTTTTCCGGATACGAAAATATCCCAAGGGATATCCTTGAACAGGCGGGGATTCGGGGAACACGGCGCCATGCGGCTTCCTCCTCGATCGCCCTGCGCGTTCCAATCCTTCATAAGAATCCGGACGACGCCGGATATATCCGGAGTTTCAGCGAGTGGTTTTCACGCTACGTCGTCCGGCCCATTCTTGTTTCTCAAAGGCTTTTTGATCCTGCACTTAATTTCTCCGGCGAGCCGGATTTCATCTTGGAACTGGTCCCCGGAATGATCCCCGAACTGGGAGACGGCGACCTTGTAGTGGTAGATCTGAAACCCGAATGGACACAGGCCCGGCCGCCCTGGGCTGCCCAATGCGCTGCCTACCTCCACCTTGCCCAGGTGAACAAATACCCCGCCCGGATCGCGGCCTCTCTCCACCCTGATCAGGAGGGGGGGGCCGCCCGCCTAGAGTGGTATCGAAACAGCCCGCGGGGCTTCGCCGCTTTTCTTTCCGCCTTAAGTTGCTGGAATTACTTTTTTGAAAGTGATCGAAATGTCAAAAAGAAATGATCTCATTGGGCAGAAATTCGGTCGTTTAACTGTTTTGGAATTTGCCGGGAAAGACAAAAGTCGGACAGCTCTCTACTTATGTAAATGCGATTGTGGACAGAAAAAAATAATTATCTCATCTGAGTTTAAAAGAGGAAAAATCCAATCTTGCGGCTGCTTGCGGAAGGAATCATCGAGCGAACGCATGAGAATTTTGGGAAGGAAACAAAGAACCCATGGTCATACCAGACCTCAAGCGTCAGCAATTTATATGTGCTGGGACGCGATGAAAAAGCGGTGTTTAAACCCCCAAAATAAGAGCTTCAAATATTACGGTGGCCGCGGAATCATGATCTGCGATCGTTGGATGGGGTTTGAGAATTTCCTGGCAGATATGGGAGAAAGGCCAGCTGGATTAACCCTGGATAGAATTGACAACGATGGAAATTACGAGCCCGAAAACTGCAGGTGGGCTACCTCTAAACAACAAGCAAACAACAAAAGAAAGGGGAAAAATTTATGCTTAACGATAATATGAAAAAGTGGATTGATGAAGCCTCATATATCGATCTCTTGCGGAAATGGCGATTCGCTCGCAGTGGGGATCCATTCTTTCAGGGCGAGATCGGGGACTACTATTGCCAGGTGATGGCCAGGAAAAGAAAAGAGGTCGGAGATGAGGCCCACTCCAGGGCGAGCAAGGCGATCGGGTGGGGAAGATAGATGGAGAAATATTATCAGTCTTTAAATGGATTATACCTTCCCGAAAAATATTTGACCCGCCATCGGCGACCCATAGGGATCGATCTCTTTTCGGGAGCCGGAGGATTCAGTCTCGGCTTTATCAAGGCGGGTTTTGATGTAATAGCCGCCTTGGAATGGGACCCTGCTTGTATTCAAACCTACCTGGTGAACCTGGGCGCTTATCCGGTCCAGATGGTTTTTATTGAGCTTTCCGATAGGCAACGGATGGAGAGATACCTACAAGGGCAATGGAAGAAGACCATGAAGAAGCAGCCCGCTTTTGATTTTGCAGAAGTGCTCGAATGCGGGGGATTTATCTCCGGATCGAACCGCCATCGCGTAGCTCCTGAGTTCGATGGGGTGAAATATATGTTCATGGGAGATGCGCGGAAGATATCCGGCGAGCAAATTCTCAACACCATTGGAATGCTTCCCGGAGAAGTGGATTGTATCTTCGGCGGGCCTCCATGCCAGGGTTTTTCGGCCGCCAATTCCAGGAGAACAGTAACAGACCCTCGAAACTCTTTGGTCCTCGAATTTGCCAAATTCATCGTCGATATGAAGCCCAAAACCTGCTGTATGGAAAACGTCCCGGGGATTCTTCAGATGACCACGCCGGAAGGGATCCCCGTAATGGATGCCTTCTGCAAAATCCTTTCTGACGGAAATTATGGTGATTATGAAGCTCTTAGAAAAGTCCTCTCCTCGACAGCGGGTTGCGGGGCGATGATCAAAGGCGCCAGTAAAAAAGCCGCAATGCGCGAGAGAGGACCGGGACGGAAGCGGCGCTTTTTAAAAACTCGATAGAGGAAAGGAGGCAAATGCATGGAATTCAATCTGAGCAAGGTTAAAGAATTTGTGGAAAAGGGCAGGGCGGCGCAGGCCGCCGTGGATGAGCTAACGGGGCCGGAGAAGGCCAGGAATAGCGGCCAGGCCCTCGTGCCGGCGAATCTCGATCTGGAGCCGATCAAACCGCGCTTCGATGAATACTTAATCAAGGTCGCCGATATCGAGGATAAGGCTAAACTCCTAAGGGTTGAGAATGAGGAAACCCGGGAGATAGCCGCGAACCTGGCCGGCGGCGCCAAGAAGCTGATCAAGGCCATCGACGCCCGGACTAAGGAGGTCATCGGGCCGGCCGACGGCTTTATCAAGTCCGTCCGGGCCTTCGCCGGCAAATTCACCGACCGGCTGAAATCGGCCGCGGAGACGGCCGGGGAAAAGGAACTCCAGTATGTCAAGCTCCAGGAGATGAAGCGCCGGGAGGCCGAGAGGCTGGCCCAGGAGGCGGCCGCGAAGCTCCAGAAGGAAGTGGACAAGCAAGCTAAAAAAATGCACGTGGAACCGATTAAAGTTGAAACCCCCGTGGTGCCAGAAGTGCAGCAGACGGCCAGGACTGAAATGGGCGTAACTTCGTATGTCGTGAAAACCTGGGATTTTGAAGTGATCGACGAGAGCGATGTCGAAAGATTATTTTGCTCACCCGATCCTAGAAAAATCAGAGAGGCCATAAAAAACGGGGTCAGAACGATGCGGGGCGTGCGAATTTTCGAACGTGAAGAAGTGAGGCATCGGACATGAGCAGCGTGCGAATGCACCTTGAAGGCCACCGATTTGGCAGGTTATCTGTCTTAGAATTTGCTGGGATGAAAAGCCGCTCTGGCGATGGAACCAGGTCATTCTGGCGTTGTATTTGTGACTGTGGCAAGGAAAAGATTATCGTAGGACACGACTTAAAAAACGGAGACGTGCAATCTTGCGGTTGCTTAAAAAGAGAAAACAATAAACGTCACGGCCATGCCAGCCCATTCTCTTTAACATATTGGACGTGGAAGGACATGAAGCAACGATGTTTAAATTCTTTCGCAAAGGATTTTAAATATTACGGCGGCAGAGGAATTACGGTTTGTGACCGCTGGACGAAGTTTGAAAATTTTCTTGCGGACATGGGCGAAAAACCGCCGGGCCTGACGCTTGAGCGCATTGATAACAACGGCCCATATTCTCCCGAAAACTGCAAATGGGCAACCTGGGATGAACAAAGAAAAAATAAGCGAAGAAAGGAGAAAATCTGATGGCAGAGCAAAAAGGAGTGACGAAAGCGGCAGAAGAAAAGCAGGCGGCTGAAAAGTTGCCCGCGCAGATCACGGCTGAAATGCTGGCAAAGGAGGATTCGGTTTTCCTGAACGTCGCGCGGTTCGAACACGCGCAGCGCGTCGCCCGGGTCCTGGCGGATTCGACGATGGTCCCGGACCATTTTCAAAAAAACGTCGGGAATTGTCTGATCGCTTTGAACCTGGCCCAACGGATGCAGCTGGACGTCTTTATGCTCATGCAATCCATTTACGTTGTGCATGGGAGGCCAGGCATCGAGGGGAAGCTCGCGATCGCCCTGGTGGAAGGTTATGGGAGATTTGGTCCCCTGGAATACAAATTCGAGGGAACCGGGAAAACCGAAAAGCAGATTGACCGACCCGGCAAGTGCATCGCCTATGCCAAGGATCGAAAAACCGGCAAGGTGGTTGAGGGGCCGCCCGTAACCTGGGAAATGGCCGTCGCCGAGGGATGGACAAAGGCCAAACCCTACCGCGACGGAAGCGGCGAAATGCCCTCGAAGTGGCAGACCCTTCCCCAGCTGATGTTCATGTATCGGGCCGCGACTTTCTTCGCCCGGGTCCATTGTCCGGGGGCCCTCCTGGGTCTGCGGACCGTGGACGAACTGGAGGACATCGGTGAGATTGACATAACTCCGAAGAAACCAAGTGGCGATAATGGCGGAAAGGGAAAAGGCCGCCAGGAGGCCATCGAGAAATTTAAGGCCTCCATCCCCGACCCCCTGATTCTTGAGCATCCGAAACTCCAGGAGTTCCTCGGCAAGCTGGCCCAGGCGAACCGCTGCGAGATCGACGACGTCATGGCCGAGGCGGCCGAGAAGGTCGAGGAGTTCTGGGGGGGTTATCGGGAATGGCTGAAAGAGAATCAATCCCCGGAGACCGCCCCGCCCGCCCAGGAGTCCATGCCCGCCGGAGAACTCCCACCCCCAAAAGACGAACCGCCTCCATTTCCTAATCATGCTCAGGCCGACGCCGAGATCGGGAAGAAGGATGCGGAGAGCGCAAAGAAGAATGGGAAAAAAGGTAAGGCAAAGTCAACGCCAGCTAAACAGATGATCACTTGTGAAAGAAAATTCGCCGGGAAACAGGTGGCGGCAATCTTTTGCAGCTCGGGCAGCTGCCCGGATAAGGAATGCAAACATTGGGGCAAAAAAGAAGGAGAACCCGGTGAGTGAAGCATTAAAAAAGATTGAACGGTTTGAACGAGATACCCTAAAAGATTTGTTGGATCAATGTACCTTGGCCCAACAAATATTTTTTTTAAAACTATATCCAGAGGAAGTGTATGGAATGCCCAGGGGAAAAATCCCATGGGCGATCAAACAATGTGAGGCTACCATTCGGAAGAACAGTAGATTCACCAATGGAGGATGAAAACGAAGAATAACCATGCCCCCGCTCGGCGTGGCCCCCGTCCGAGCCGGAATAAAAAGGACAGGCTGGATACCGGCGCCCCGCCGCGGGGCCGGGGGCCTTCACGAATACCTAAAGCCGTGGGGGAGGTCGGAGGTAAGCAGCAACAGGCCAGAAGGCCGGACCTGTGATCCTGTGAGGGTGTGCTGGAGCCCCAGGCGGCCGGGGGAATGTGGGGAAGGGGAACGGCCTCCTCGGCAGGGGCAGAAAGAAGGGGAGGATGAAAATCGGATTTCTATTCGGAGGTCGGGTTATGTATTGGATCGACTGGGATCCTCCATTCATCCATTTTCGGATCGGGCACAAAATTAAAAAAGGGGAAAGGAGGTCTTCATGTTGAGTGGGAAATGTTTCGATGCCATCGAGAAGCAGTTTAAGTCCCTGCTCGCCGGCCATGAGGCGGAGATCCGCGAGGCCTACACGAACAGGGAAGAGGACGAGAAGTTATTCATCCGGCTGGGGATGAGTCTCTACCCCCACAAGGAGCGCTTCGGGGTGATGGTCGTGGAAACGACCCTGGCCTTCACCAAGGAAAAAGTCAAAGACTCCTTGATGGACGAGGTTGACGAAAAGCAGAACAAACCCCCCCTGGGAGAAAAGACCTGAAGGAAGGTCAACAATGGATAAGAAGAAAAAGGGGACCGGGCGTGAACATCGTTCAATCGAAATCCTTGAACGGGCCGGCTATTCCTGCACTCGCGCTGCTGCAAGCCTTGGAGCCTGGGACATCATCGGTATAGGGAAAACCGATTTTGTTTTGGTTCAGGTGAAGTCGAGGGACTGGCCAGGGTCCGCCGAAATGGAAACCTTAAAACTTTTCCCGGCCCCCCCGAATGCCCGGAAGATCATCCACCGATGGCGCGACTATCAACGGTTGCCGGACGTCAAAGAAATTTAAAAGGAGGTAAGCCATGAGAAAAAGATTCTGCCGGGCCTTGCTCAGCCTGATCCGGACCGCGGCCAAAGGCAAGTCGTGGCTGGAGCTCCCGATCGAACGCAGGCTCCTGGCGAGCTCCAACGCGATTTATAGGATTTTATGATGAGCTGCCCGTATTCGGAGAGAGAGCTGGAAAGGTGGGATTCCGTTTGTAACCCAATCGGTGAGGCCTGCTATTCCTGCGATGAATGTGAGTGTGAACACTGGGCTGGCGAATGCCCGGTGGATTGCTCTGGCCGGAACGATTGCTGTTTCGGCATATTTGCCGACGATGAACCTTAAAAGGAAAGGAGGACTGGCGCTTTATCCTCGGATTCCCGGACGTCGGCTGCCGGGCCCGGAAAGAGGAACCGGCCGGCCCTCCCAAAGAGAAAAACCAAAATGCCCAGGATAAGATATCTCAAGCCCGAATTTTTCACGGATGAGGATCTGGCTGAACTGCCATTCCAGACTCGCCTTTTTTTTGAGGGGCTCTGGTGTCATGCAGACAAAGAAGGCCGGCTGGAATACAGGCCAAGATACCTAAAGGCCATGATTTTCCCTTATGACGATGTGGACGTGGAGAAAGAGATTGAAATCCTGGCGAAGGCAAAAGGAAGTGGAAAGTCATTTATCCGGCTTTATTACACGCCCGAGGGCCTTCCTCTCATCCAGATCGTAAACTGGGCAAAACACCAGCGGCCACATCACACAGAAAAAGATTCAGTGCTTCCGGCGCCCCCGGATTCTTCGGCCTTTCAGTCAAATTTTATAGGAAACAAGAACGAATGGATTCCTAGAAACGAAAATTTATTTTTTGGGGATGTTCCTATGGAATTGATCGATTTGGCCGGAAAGCTTCATGCTGGCACGGATGCCCAGGAATGGCAGGATTACGTAAAAAAAGAGATAGAAGTCCTCGGATATAAGGTCAAAAAAGAAGTGGACTGCCCAATAGACGAAACAGAGATGGGACGGATAGACCTTCTGGCGGAAAAAAATGGGCTGCAAATCGCGGTGGAGCTGGATTATCGAACGCCGAGAAGTAAATCAATCAAAAAAGTGAAACATTTTCCCTATGGAATGGTGCTTTTAAGAGACCCGGAATTTAAAAGAAGAAAAGAACCAAAAGAAGAAAAGGGAATGGAAAAGGGAATGGAAAAGGGAAGCCTGCACAAAGCGAGTGCGAGGTTAAAGAACGGTGAGTTAACGGTTAAAGAACCGTTATTGTTAGAAGACTTTGAAATCTTTTGGAAAAACTACCCTCCAAGGAATGGACGCAAGGCCGAAAAAAAACAGGCCCTGGTTGAGTGGAAAAAGCTACATCCGGACAAAAACCTGCAAAGCAGAATCCTGCTTTCCCTGCAAAAGCAGGTTTCTCACTACCAAGACTGCAAAAAACACGACGAATTCTGCTCCGAATTTCCAGATGCCCATCGGTGGATTAAAAATCGTCGATGGGAAGATGAAGTGAAACTCAAGACCTGGCAGGAACGGATGAAGGAGATCCCTGAATGAATGACAGGCCAAAAATCGAAGAGATCATGCTGTCCATGGAGTTGGATGAAGATCAGCTTATCGATCACCAGCGAGCCTACGAATCCCTGAACCGGCACGGATCCGACCGGAAACTGAAAGCGATTGACCAGGGGGCCAGGCAGAAGATCGCGAGGTTCTATCGAAGGCTGCGCGAGTTGGGGATCTACCCCGGCCCGATCCACGAAGGAAAGCTGACCTGGCAGGTCTCCACCGACTACCGGGAGGCCTGGTATCAGCTGCTCAAGAAGCGGCCGGATGAATATCCCTACATCACCCGGGACGAGGTCAACCAAATCCTGGATGCCTACTACCAGGAGCTCGCCCAGAGATTTAAAGGCCGCGGCCGGCCCATGCTGCCCCTGATCAGGGAGGCAATGGAAAAGGTATGATCGAGGAGGACTTCATCATCGGCTGGGAAAACATCGAGCGGCTTTTCCCGAGCGGCTACCTTCCTTCCAGGAAGCGCCAGATCCTCCGCCAAGAGAAGGTCGTCATGAAGCGCCTTTTCGGCCGGCCTCCAGACCGAAAATGGCGTGTGTTTACCATGCGTTCCCTGGTCCAGCGCTTCCTCATGCTCAATCAAAATTTTTAAATCGAAAAATTTTACTCGTCTGAATACCCACTGTCTGAATTACCACAGTCTGAATGCCCACCGTCTGAATGACTTTTGACTTCCTTCCTGCGCGGCCCCATTCTATGAGGCATGGCAGAGCAGACCGCGCAAAAGCCCGCCGTGATCGATACCCTCAACGCGCCGATCGTCAGAGCCCTCGACGCCCGCGGGATCACTCTTCCCTATCTCGCCCGGAAACTCAAGGCAGAGCTCAACGCCAAAGAGACAAAAGTCTTCCTGAACAAGAACACCGGGGAGATCGTTTACTCCGATCCTCTCGTCGCCTGGGGGATCCGCCAGGAGGCCCGCCAGGATACTCACCGGCTGCGCGGCGATTATCCGCCGGAGAAGAAAGAGCTCAGCGGCCGTAACGGCGGCCCGATCAAGGTGATCCTCCACGACATGGCCGCCGGCCCGGGGGATCCGGGCCCGGGCGGCCCTCCCGCCGCGGATCGCCGGGACGACCAGGCGCCGGTGGAGAAGGACAGCATCGATGGGTGACTTGAGCAAAGACTTTTTATAGGAGTTTACTTTCAATGCAACTTTCAAAAGATTTCCAATCGGAAGAAGTTCAATGTCGCTGTGGTTGCGGGGCTGATGATGTGGACATGATCTTGATCGAGCGCCTCCAGATAATTCGCAACGCCCTGGGAGAGCCGATCAGATTTCGATCCGTCTGCCGATGCCCGAAGCATAACCTGGCCGTCGGCAGCTTCCCGGGATCCGCCCACGAGTGCATCCCCGGGGTAAAAAAGGGCAAGGCGGCCGATGTGGACTGCCCGGACTCTGGCTTCCGCTACCGCTTCCTCCGCCAGGCCTTCAAGGTCTTCAGGCGGATCGAGGTCCCCAACGGGCCCTGGGTCCATGTGGACTGTGATGATTCGAAACCCCAGGACGTTTGTTTCACGAAGTGAACGCTATGACCGAGGTCCATCTGCCAAATAATTACGTCGCCCGCGACTACCAGCGGCCTTTCTTCGCGGCCATGCAGGGCAGGATCCTCCGGGCTGTCATGGTCTGGCATCGCCGGAGCGGGAAGGATAAGACGGCGCTCAACTGGCTGATCCCGGAATCCCAGCGGCGCGTTGGAACCTACTACCACCTCTTCCCCACCTATAACCAGGGCCAGAAGATCATCTGGGACGGCATCGACAAGGATGGCTTCAAGGTCCTGGATCATTTCCCCGCCGACCTGATTCTGAAAAAGAACGAGACCGAGATGAAGGTCACCCTGGTCAACGGCTCGATTTACCAGGTCGTGGGGACGGATAACTTTAACCGGATCGTCGGTCCCAACCCGGTCGGCTGTATCTTCTCGGAATACGCCCTGCAGGATCCCCGGGCCTGGGATCTGATCCGCCCGATCCTCCGCGAGAATGGCGGCTGGGCCGTCTTCTGCTTCACTCCCCGGGGGAAAAACCACGGCTTCCGGCTCTACTCGATGGCCAAGAGAAACCCGAAATGGTTCTGCGAGCTGCGGACGATCGATCAGACGATCGATCAAGGCCGGCGCGTCTTCACCCCGGAAGACATCACCGAGGAGCTCGCCGAAGGGATGGACCCGGACCTGGTCCAGCAGGAGTTTTTCTGTTCCTGGACCGGGATGACCCAGGGCTCCTACTACGGGAAACCGCTCGAAGAGGCCGAGAAGGCCGGCCGGATCGGCCGCGTCCCCTGGGAGCCCCAGCTGCGGGTTGACACCTGGTGGGACCTGGGGATCGACGATTACATGGCGATCTGGTTCACCCAGGCGATCGCCAAGGAGATCCGGGTCATCGACTACTTGGAGGACAGCGGGGAGGGGCTGGAGTATTACGCCAAGGAGCTCGATAAGAAGCCCTATGTTTACGGGAAGCACAACGCCCCGCACGACATCAACGTCCGAGAGCTGGGGACCGGCCGGTCAAGGCTGGAGGTCGCCGAGAAGCTCGGCATCAAGTTCGAGGTCGTCCCCAACATCGGGGTCGCCGAGGGGATCCAGGCGGTCAGGACGATTCTCCCGCGGTGCTGGTTCGACGCCGGGAAGTGCGAGCGCGGCCTGGACGCGCTGCGGTCATATTCGAAGAAGTGGGATGAGGAGCGGAAATGCTTCAAGGACACGCCCGATGAGGACTGGAGCTCTCACGCGGCCGACGCCTTCCGCTATTTCGCGGTCGGTTTTAAGGAGCCGAGGAAAAAATGGCAATCGACGCAGAAAGGACCACAGAGCTGGATGACGGCGTAAAGACGGAGGCCCCGGATCCTTCCCTGGATATCATCGCCAGGGTGCTGAGGTGGAAGGCCGAGTCCGACTCGATTCATGCCGCTTGGGTCAAAGACACGGAGGAGGATTTCCGGTTCTACGAGGGCGATCAATGGGATCCCGCGGACGTGGAAACTCTCAAGGGCCAGAAGCGGCCGGCGCTTTCCTTCAACCGGATCAAGCCCCAGATCGACCTGACCACCGGCGTCCAGGAGGAGCAGAAGATCGATATCAAGGTCATCGGTCGGACCAAGGAAGACACCCCGGTCGCCGACGGCATCTCCCAGCTGATCAAATACGTCTGCGATCAGAATGACTTCGACATGAGGCAGGGAGACCTTTTTCAGGACGGGGTCATCTGCGGCCGCGGCTGGATATCCGTGGACCAGGACTTCGATGACGACTGGATCGATGGGAAGACCCTGATCCGGACCGCCGATCCGACAGAAATCCGGATCCCCAGGAACCGCGAGCGCGATCTTTCCGACTGTGACTGGATCCTCCAGATAAGAAGTTTTTCCCGGGAGAAGGTCAAGCAGCTCTGGCCGGAGGCGGCGGAGAACCTCCAGGCAGCCTTCCATGTCACCGACGCGGCCGCCGGCGGATCCACGACTCCCCCGACCACCTCGGCCTTCCCGGGTTATGGCAAGGCGAGCGACGCCAAGACCGTGGCCACCGGGGAGATCCCGGCGCCGGATTCGGTCGAGGTCATCGCGGCCCAGTGGAAGGAGTGGAAGCAGAGAAAATTCCTGC
>Ga0307377_10001118_pt1 | contig 35165 bp, 26 predicted proteins | sample TR3MG_FD_202535 | JGI IMG/M metagenome (GOLD analysis project Ga0307377, IMG submission 202535) | Soil microbial communities from Risofladan, Vaasa, Finland - TR-3 | ecosystem: Environmental > Terrestrial > Soil > Coastal area > Acid sulfate soil | place: Finland: Risofladan, Vaasa | collected... | reverse complement strand
GTCTGTACGTCTTGCCTGGACGCGGCCGCACGCTGACGCACGCCGATTCTTCATCATGGTCGTACCGCCGAAAATCTGCGTTTGTCTGCGTTCGTCTGCGTTCATCTGCGTTCCTGATGCTATCTTGGCCACCCCCCCGTATAGAACACCAGGTACTCGAGCATGCTCCCCCCCCACGTCCGGCCGTCGTGCCCGCCCTGGTGCGCGACGAACGTGTGCGCGATGCCCTGCTTCTCCAGCGCCAGGTGCAGCGCCTCGGTGCCCTTCCACGTCCAGTCTGCATTGCCCGCGCTCAGGTAGATGCGCAGGCCCGCCACAGCCGGTTCTGCCAGCAGCCGGAACGGATCGTACGCCGGCGGCGCCATGTTGACCGACAGGGCCGGGCTATGCGCCCCCACCGTGCCGAACAGGTCCGGGTGCCGGAACCCAATCTCCAGCGCCCACACCCCGCCCCGCGAGATGCCACCGATCGCCCGCCCTTCCCGCGCGGCCACCGTGCGATACGTGCTGTCCACGTGGGGGAGCAGGTCTTTGATCATCTGCCCCTCGAAGGAACTGTCGCCCCCGCACGTGTTCACGAACAGCGCCTCGGTCCCGGTGGGCACGACGATGATGAACGGTGGCAGCGTCCCGTTCACGATGCCCGCGTCCCCCACCTCGTCGGCTCCCAGTGTGTCCCAATCGGCCGCCGCGGCGGGCCAGCCGTGCAGCGCATAGAGCACCGGATAGCGCCGGTCGCCCTGGTCGTAGCCCGGCGGCAGGTAGATGCGATACGGCTCCTCTTTCCCGGTCACCTGGCTCACGTACGTGTGCTGCTCCACCCGCCCGGCGAGCGGCACGTTTGTCGGCGTGGGCGCAGTCCCGGTGAGGGGGGCCGTCGGAGCCAGCGTGGCTACCGCGGACACAGCCGTGGCCGTGAGGGTGGGGGAGGGCGTCAACGTGGGCGTCGCCGTCGGCGTCGGCGTCGGGGTGGACGTCGGGGTGGGAGTGGGCGTCGCCGTCGGCGTGGGCGTGAACGTCGCCGTAGGCAGCGGCGTGTTCGCGGGAGTTGGTGTGGCCGTGGGCGGGAAAGTGGGGGCCGAGATCGGCTTTACCAATACCCACAATCCGAGGATGACCGCTACCGTGGCGATGGCCAGCCCGCGTGGTAGCCAGGTTGCGATTCTCCGTTGCAACGATTACGCCTCGATGCCCAGCCGGCGGCGTGTGTAGGGGATCAACCCGCCGGCCTCAAAGATGCCCATCACTGCCTCGGGCAACAGGGGGAAGACGAACGTACCCTTGGCGCTGCGGATCTCCCCTGCCTCCAGGTCCACCTCGACCTCGTCCCCGCTCTCCAGTGCCTCCACCGCCTCCGCGCACGTCAGCGCCGGCAGTGCGTTGTTGATGCAGTTGCGGTAATAGATGCGGGCGACCGATTTGGCAATGACCGCTCCCACCTTCTTGGTCACCAGGCAGACCACCGCCTGCTCGCGCGAACTGCCGCACCCAAAGTTCTTGCCCGCCACGATCACGTCCCCCGGCTGTACCTTGAAGCGGAACTCGGGGTCCAAATCCTCTAGCGCGTGCTCCCCCATCTGCGCCGGGTCGTTCACCGTATACGTATACTTGCCCGGAAAAAGCACGTCCGTATTGACGTCGTCCCCATACTTCCACACTCGTCCTTTGATTGCCATCGCTTCCCCTCACATTACGCATTGCGCATTACGGATTACGGATTACGAATTACGCATTACGCATTACGCATTACGGATTACGCATTACGGATTACGCATTACGGATTACGCATTACGTGTCCGTCTTACATCTCGCTCGGCAACGCGATCTCTCCCGCCACCGCACTCGCCGCCACCACCGCCGGGTTGGCCAGGTATACCTCGCTGTTCTGCGTGCCCATGCGCCCGCGAAAGTTGCGGTTGGCGGTGCTGATCGTGACCTCTCCCTCAGCCGGGATTCCCATGTGGTTGCCCATGCACGGGCCGCACCCGGGGCTCTCGATCAATGCGCCGGCCTCCAGGAACGTGCGCAGGTACCCCGCGTCGAGCGCGTCCCGGTACACCGCCGAAGAGGCCGGGATGACGATCAAGCGCACACCCGGCGCTACCTTGCGCCCCTTCAACACCCGCGCTGCCATGGCCAGGTCCGAAAGCCGCCCGTTCGTGCACGTCCCCAGGAACGCCTGGTCAATGCGCGTCCCGGCCACCTCCCGCACCGGTACCACGTTGTCCACCCGGTGGGGCCTGGCCACGACCGGCTCGATGGCCGTGGCGTCGTACTCGACCACCCGGTAGTACTGGGCGTCGGGGTCGGGATAGATGGGCTCGTAGGCCCGCTTCGCCCGCCCTTGCAACCAGGTGAACGTCACCTCGTCGGGTGGGATGTAGGCATTCTTGGCCCCCATCTCCGCCATCAGGTTGGGGATGACCATGCGGGCCTCCACGTCAAGCGCCCTCACCCCCTCCCCATGCCACTCGACCGACTTGTAGTCCCCTCCGTCCACTCCCAGGTCTCCGATCACACGCAGCGCCAGGTCCTTGGAGGTCACTCCCTCGCGCAACCGCCCGTGCACGACGATCTTGAGGCTCTCCGGCACCCGTAGCCAGATGCGGGCCGTCGCCATGATCGCCGCCATCTCGCTGCGCCCGATCCCGGTGGCGAACGCCCCGAACGCCCCGCCCGTCGGCGTGTGCGAGTCAGCGCCCACGATCAGTTCGCCCGGCAGTGCCAGCCCCTCCTCCGCCAGCACCTGGTGGCACACCCCACGTCCCACGTCGTAGAAATACTGGAGCCCCTGCTCCGCCACGAACTGCCGGATCTCTTTGTGGTTCTGCGCGTGTTTGGTCGTGGGGGCGGGGCAGGCGTGGTCGAGGATGACGACGTGGATGTCGGGCCGTGCCAACCGCGCCACCCCGATCTTGCGGAACGTCTCCGCGATGGGGGCGGTGTTGTCGTGGCTGAGTGCCACGTCGGGCGCTGCCTCCACGATCTGCCCGACCACCGCTTCCTTCACCCCTCCCTTGAGTGCCAGAATCTTTTCCGCAAACGTGTGACCCATCCCAACCTCCTCCCGTAGAATTAACGGCGCGTATTGTACCCCATCGCCGCCCCCCTGGCAAGCCACCCCGCCTCACGTTTCACGCTTCACGCCTTACGCCTGACGGATTACGCATCACGCTTCACGTTTCACGTTTCACGCCCCACGCCCCACGTCTTCCATTTGTGCATCTCCCCATCTCCCGCTATAATGAACACCAGGAGGTCACCCATGATAGATCATGCCGATTACCCCCGCCCCGTCGTCGAGGACGTCGCCCGCCTGCGCCGTCGCATCGCCGCCTCCAAACTGCCCGGCAAACTGACCGACCGCAACCTGCTCGTCGGCACCTGGAACGTCCGCAACTTGGGGCAGGTGTACCAGTCGTGGGAGGAAAACCCCGCCAGCCCCAAGCGCAACCTGCGCGCCCTGGCCTACATCGCCGAGGTCGTCCGCCGCCTGGACGTCGTCGCCGTTCAGGAAGTCAAGCGCGACACCTCCGGTATCCGCATGCTGCTGGACGACTTCCTGGGGCCGGACTGGGGCCTCATCCTCAGCGACGTCACCGTCGGCTCCGAGGGCAACACCGAGCGGTTGGCCTGTATCTACGACAAGCGGCGCGTGCAACCTTCAGGGCTGGCCGGCGAGATCGTCCTGCCCCCCACCGGCCAGGGCGACCCGGCCCAGCAGTTCGCCCGCACCCCCTACATCGTCGGCTTCCAGTCCGCCGGTGGGACCTTCGCCCTGCTCACCGCCCACATCAAGTACGGCCGGGTGCCCCAGGACCGCCTGCCGGAACTGCAGGCCCTGGCCGCGCACGTGGCCGTCGAGATCCGCGACCGGGCCAGGACCGAGCACGCCGAGGAACAGAACCTGATCGTCCTGGGAGACTTTAACATTGATAAGCGCAGCGACAACCCCCTCTTTCAGGCCTTCGTCTTCACCGGGCTCACCGTCCCGCCCCAACTGTGGGACCTAAAGACCACCTACAACACCGAGCCCAAGTACTATGACCAGGTCGCCTGGTTCATGGGGGATTTGGACCTCCTCTACAACGACAGCGCCGGGGTGGTCAATTTCGCCGGCGCCGTCTACAAAGACCTGACCTTGCAGCAAATGTCCTTTCGCGTTTCCGATCACTTTCCGTTGTGGGTCGAGTTCATCGTAGACCGCTCTACCGAGCACATGGCCCGCACCCTGGGCCTCAACCCGGCCATGCCCGACCCCCTGAGTACTGTGCCTGACTGACCGCCATCCGCTCCCTCTCCCCCCCGGGGAGAGGGCCGGGGTGAGGGGCGAATCCTCGGCCTGAACCCGACAACCCTTACAACAAGGTGCCCTATCCATGACACTTGCGACCAGACAACCTGAACCCCCAAACCAACCTCCATCCCGCCCCTGGGCCATCTGGCCCGCCCTGTTCGCCATCTACGTCATCTGGGGCTCCACCTACCTGGCCATCCGCTTCGCCGTCGAAACCCTGCCCCCGTTCCTCATGGCGGGCACTCGCTTCCTGCTCGCCGGCGCCGTCCTGTACGCCTGGCGGCGCGCCCGTGGCGACGCCCGCCCCACGACGCGGGAATGGCGCTCGGCCGCCATCGTCGGCGGTTTCCTGCTTGTGGGGGGCAACGGCGCCGTCGTGTGGGCCGAGCAGCGCATCGTCTCCAGCGTCGCCGCCCTCCTCGCCAGCACCGTCCCCCTGTGGATGGTCCTGCTCGACCTGCTGCGCCCCGGCGGGCGGCGGCCGGGCTGGCGCGAGATCGTGGGTCTGCTGGCCGGCTTTGCCGGCGTCGTCGTCCTGGTCCGGCCTACCCAATCCGCCGGCATGCCAGGGCGCGTGGACCTGCTCGGGGCGGCTGCCCTGATCCTGGGCGCGTTCCTGTGGTCTATCGGCTCCCTCTACAGCCGCCGGGCCCCCCTGCCGGCCTCTCCCCTGCTGGCGACCGGCATGGAGATGCTCGCGGGTGGGGTGGGGCTACTTCTTCTCGGCACCCTCTCCGGGGAGTGGGGTCGCCTGGATCCCAGCACCTTCGCCGCCCGCTCGCTGTGGGGGCTGGCTTACCTGGTCGTCTTTGGCTCGTGGATTGCCTTCACCGCCTACACCTGGCTCCTGCGCGTCGCGCCCACGCCCCTCGTCTCCACCTACGCCTACGTCAACCCCCTCGTGGCCATCCTGCTCGGCCACCTGCTCGACGGCGACCCGCTCACCATCCGCACCCTTCTCGCCGCCGCCGTGATCGTCGGCTCGGTCGCTCTCACCACCGCGGCCCCGCCGACGCCGAAATCCAGGGCCCCTCGCGCCAATCTGTTTAAACGCAGAGCCGCAGAGAGACACAGAGACGGTTGCGACTCATAGGTAGCCAATCTCTGCGACTCAGCGCCTCTCCGACTCCGCGTTGAAGAATCGTGCAAAGGAGGCTTGAACCATGACAGAACAAACCATCGTCCCGATTCGCGGCTTTCTCATCCACCTCACCCACTACGACCCCCGCTGGTACGAGCGCAAAGCGCGGGAAAAGCCCTTCGACCTCGACCTGGGGTTGGAAGTGGTGGACGCATTGGCGCAGGTGGGGCTGAACCTGCTGGTCATAGACTGCGCCGACGGCGTGAGATACCGCTCCCATCCCGAACTGGCCCGCCCGTACTCTGTGCCCATGGCCCACCTGGAGCAGTTGGTGCAGCGGGCGGAAGAACGGGGCCTCGAGGTCGTACCCAAACTCAACTTCTCCCAGAGCCACCTGCACCGGCACAACGACTGGTTCAGGCCCTACCACTATCTCTTCGACAACGACGAGTATTGGCGCCTGGCCTTCGAACTGGTGGACGAACTGCTCCAGGTCTGCCGTCCCCGCCGCTACTTTCACGTCGGTATGGACGAAGACCACGACCGCGCCCATTCTCAATACGTCGAGGCGATCCTGACCCTCCACAGCGGGCTCCAGGAACGGGGGCTGCGGACCATCATCTGGAACGACTCGGCCCACAAGGGGCGCGCCCTGGTGCACGCCGAAAAGTCGCTGGTGGCCGAGCAGCACATCCCCAGGGACGTGGTGCAGGCCGTGTGGGACTATAGCAGCGCCTGGCCCGACATCGTCCGCCGCCTGGTGCAGGCCGGCTTTGAGGTGTGGGGTGCGCCGGGGCAGGACCCCGACCAGGCTCGCCAGTGGCGGCAGGCCATCCTGCAACATGGCGGCCAGGGCCTATTGATGACCAACTGGATCCCCTGTCGCCGCCCGAACCGCGCCAAATTTCTCCGCCTCATCCGTACCGTCGGACCGATCTATAGCGGAGCGTGATACGGCAACGTTACTCTCCCTGACGCTCACGTCGGATCGTCAGATCCGACGCCCGGCAGGGCCAGTCCAAACCAGAAGGAGACTGCAATGACCCGCCAACCGATTCCGTTCGATGACCTTTTGGTCAGGCCCCACCACCTGTGGGACCGCCAGTGGCTGCTGCTGACCGCCGGCGACTATACCGCCGGCCAGTTCAACTGCATGACCGTCGGCTGGGGCAGCCTGGGCACCATGTGGGGCAAGCCCTTCGCCCAGGTCGTCGTCCGCCCGCATCGCTACACCTACGGGTTTCTGGAGCGCTACGGCACCTTCACCCTGTGCGCCTTCCCGGAGCGCTACCGCAAGGCGCTCAATCTGCTCGGCTCGAAATCCGGCCGCCACGGCGACAAGATCGCCGAGGCCGGGCTTACCCCGATCGCCTCCACCCAGGTGGCGGCGCCGGGTTTCGCCGAGGCCGGCCTGATCCTGGAGTGCCGCAAAATCTACTGGGCCGACCTGGACCCCACCCACTTCCTCGACCCCACCATCGAGAAAAACTATCCCCAGAAGGACTACCACCGCATCTACTTTGGCGAAATCCTGGTTGTTCTGGGGGAAACGTCCTATTCGGCGTAGGAGCGAACCCTTGCGAAGGTTAGCGAGCCACTTCCAGGCAGGAAGCGCCCTCCAACCTTCGCGAGGGTTTCGCCGTTTGCCATTTGCGATTTGCCATTTCTCGCGGAGGTTAAGCCCAAAATGCTCACCGTATCCGAGTCTTGGAAGACCGCCTATCCCGGTGCGGCGGCGGGCATCCTCGTCATGCACCACGTCTCGAACCCCGACCGCCACCCTGCGCTTGAGCAGGCCAAAGCAGACCTGGAGCACGAGTTGCGGACCCGCTTCAGCACTGAGGCCGACCTCAAGACCCTCCCCCCTATCCAGGCCTACACCGCCTACTTCAAGCGCTTCAAAAAGACCTATCCGGTCCTCCTGCAACTCGAGTCCATCGCCTTCCAGGGCAGGTCCATCCCCCGCGTCGCAGCGCTGGTCGAGGCCATGTTCATTGCCGAACTCAAGAACGTGCTCCTCACCGCCGGGCACGACCTCGAAACCCTGCACCTGCCGGTGCGGCTGGACGTCGCGCGTGGCGACGAGCGCTACGTGCGGCTCAACGGGGAAGAGCAAATCCTGAAGCCCGGCGACATGATGATGGCGGACGGCGGTGGGATCATCTCCAGCGTCATCTACGGCCCCGACCGCCGCACCCGCCTCACGCCGGACACCCGCCACGTCCTCTTTGCCGTCTACGCCCCCCCGGGCATCGGCGAACCGGCGGTGGCCCAGCACCTGCGGGACATCCAGTTCAACATCATGCTGATCTCGCCGGAAGCCGAGGTCGAACTGCTGGAAGTATATACCGCGCCCGCCTTCAGGCAGCAAGGGTGAATGCGCATGGCAGAACTCAGAATCGGCACGTGCAGTTGGAAGTCCCCCTCCTGGCATGGGCTGGTCTACTCCGCCCCGCAGGGCATCAACTACCTCCAGGAATACGCCGGCCACTACAACACCGTCGAGATTGACCAATGGTTCTGGTCCCTCTTTGGGCAGGACAGCGTCAGGCTGCCCAACCCGGCCGACGTCGAGGCCTACCGGCGTTCCGTTCCCGACGACTTCCGCTTCACCGTCAAAGTGCCCAACAGCATCACCCTCACCCATCTCTACAGCAAGACCAAGGCCGGCCCGCTCGTGGCCAATCCGCACTTTCTGTCCATGCCCCTGTTTCAGGACTTCCTGGCGCTCCTCGACCCGCTGCGGGACGTGTTGGGGCCGCTCATGTTCCAGTTCGAGTACTTGAACAGGCAGAAGATGCCATCCCAGCAGCATTTCCAGGAACGCTTCGAGCCGTTCGCCAGGGCGCTTCCCGGTTCCTACCCGTACGCCGTGGAGGTCCGGAACTCCAATTACCTCAACCAGCCCTTTTTCGAGTTCCTGGGCCGCAATAGATTGAGCCCCGTGCTGTTGCAGGGGTACTGGATGCCCCCCATCACCCAGACTTACGAGAAATGGCGCTCCTTCATCCTCCAGCACGAGGTGGTGATAGTCCGCCTCCACGGGCCTGACCGGCAGGAGATGGAGCAAGAGACCGGCAAGCGCTGGGACCGCATCGTCGTTTCCAGGGACGAGGAACTGGCGGCGGTGGTTGGGATGGTCAAGGAACTCGTGGCACAGGGGGTCAGCGTCTACCTGAACGTGAACAACCACTACGAGGGCTCTGCTCCGCTCACCATTGACCGCATCCAGCGGCTCCTCTAGGTGGAGGATGGATCAACGCAGAGACGCAGAGACGGAGAGAAACGCAGAGATTTCTGACATTTCCCTATGGGGCTCTTGTCTTTGGTATCCGATTCAGGTATAATGGCTGTTGAACGGCTACGAAAATCACGTTTCACGTTTCACGCTTCACGTTTCACGTGCTGTTTACCTCTCTCAACTCACAACAAAGGAGGAACCCCATGCAGACCCTAAAACTCGGCTTCATCGGCGCCGGCTTCGTCGCCCACTTCCACGCCCGCGCCCTCATGCAAGTCCGCGGCCTCGAGATCGCCGGCATCACCGCCCTCGCCCGCGCCCAGGACCTCTCCGACTTTGTGCGCTCCAACGGCCTTGGAGCGGGCGTCGTCTACCCGAACGTCGCCGAAATGGCGAACCACGTGGACGCCATCGCCATCTACATCCCCAACTTTGCCCGCGTCGAGATCGTCGAGCAGATCGTGGACGCCGTCAAGAAAGGCGCGGCCCTCAAGGGCGTCATCTGCGAGAAACCGCTGGCCCGCAACGTCAAGGAGGCCCGCCGCATGGTCGCCCTGGCCGAGGAGGCCAAACTCAAGACCGCCTACTTTGAAAACCAGATATTTATGAAGCCCATCCAGGCGCAATTGGCCCAACTGGCCCCGCAGCAGAAGACGATGGGACCCCTGGCGCTCGTGCGCTCCGCCGAAGAGCACGGCGGCCCCCACGAGCCCTGGTTCTGGGACCCCACCCGCCAGGGCGGCGGCGTCCTGTGCGACATGGGCTGCCACTCCATCGCCGTCGGCTGGTACGCGCTGACCCCCATCGGCAAGCCGCCCACCTTCCTCCAGCCCGTGTCCGTCTCCGCCGAATGTGCCCTGCTCAAGTGGGGGTTGCCCCAGTGGCGCGCCAAACTCCTCCAAAAGACCGGCGTGGACTATGCCAAAACCCCCGCCGAGGACTTTGCCACCGGCATGGTCACCTACCGCAATCCCGAGACCGGCCAGCTCGTCAAGGCCCAGTTCACCAACTCCTGGATGTTTGAGAAACAGGGGCTGCGGCTGCTCATGGACGGCATGGGCCCCGGTTACGCCTTCGAGGTCAACACCCTCAACTCCACCCTGCAGATCTTTATCGGCGACGCTGCCGCCGAAGCAGTCGCCGATGCGGAACTGGCGCTCGAAAAGGCCACCGCCTCGCGCGGCCTGCTGGCGGCCCAGTATAACGAAGCGGACCTCTACGGCTACACCGACGAAAACGAGCAGGCCATGCAGGCCTTCCTGGCCGGCAAGGACGGGTTCCTGCCCTGGAGTTACGGCCTGGAAATCACCAAACTTTGTATGGCCGCCTACATGTCGGCCGAGAAACGGTGCACGGTAGACCTGACCGACCCTGCCGTCCAGCAAGAACTCGAAACCTACGTCCCTCTCATCCAGCAGGGCCGCGGCCGCGAAGTCTTGCACGTCATGTAGTGTGGCCTGCGCTCCCGCCGGACAACAGTCCGGCGGCTCTGGCGCAGCCTCCTGGCGGTACTCAGTCTGCTTAAACGCAGAGCCGCAGAGCCGCAAAGGCGCAGAGACGGAGAGAAACGCAGAGATTTGTGAAACTCCTCTTGTCTCCTCTGTGATCTCTGCGCCTCTGCGTCTCTGCGTTAGGATCCTTGTTCCCCCCCCTCACTCGACCCCCACCACCAATATCGTCATATCGTCGTACTGTTCGGCGCTGCCCTGGTAGGCGGCCAGGCCGGCGAACGTCGCCTCGCACAGCCGGGCCGGCGGCAGGCTCGCGTGTGTCTCCAGCAGCCCCTTCAGCCGCCTCAGCCCAAACGGCCGGTTGTCCGGGGCCAAGACGTCCGCCAGCCCGTCCGTGTATAACACCAGCCGGTCGCCGGGATCCAGGTACATCACCACCTCCTCCGCCAGCGGCAACTCCTCCTCGACCAGGACCCCCAGCGCTGTGCCCTGCCCACCCAATTCCTGCACCCTTCCCTCACGCACCAACAGTGGCCGGTCGTGCCCGGCCCGCGTGTACGTCAGCCGCCGTGCCGCCCCCTCCACCACCCCATAGAACACCGTCACGAACATGTCCGGCTCCCCCAGTTCCATGAGCAGCCGGTTCACGTTGGCCAGCACCTTGCGCGGCGAGCGCTCGCGGCGCGCTTCCGCCAGCAACAGGCTACGCGTCAGCGCCATGTACAGCGCCGCCGGCATCCCCTTGTCCGATACGTCGGCGATCACCACGCCGAAGCGGTCGGCGTCGAGCAGGATCACGTCGTACAGGTCGCCGCCCACCCGCCGCGCCGGCTCGTTGCGTGCGGCGAAGGTGTAGCCCGGCACCAGCGGAAAGATGCGCGGCAACACGCTCTGCTGGACCTGGCGGGCCAGTTCCAACTCCCGTTCCATGCGCTCCTTCTGGACCAGTTCCGCCTGCGCCGCTTCCAGTTGCACGATCTTGGCCTGCAGTTGCTCGATCAGCCCGGTGCGCTGGATGGCCAGCGCCGCCTGGTTGGCGAACGTCTGCAACAGCGCCACCTCGCCCTGCGTAAAGCGTGCCTTGCGGGTCGCCTGGACGATCATCAGCCCCACCTGCTCCTGCTGGGCCACGAGCGGCACCCGCAGTCCGGCGCGTGGCAGCGCGGCTTTCCCATCTGCTGCACTGGGTGGCGCGACTCCCGGCGGCCATCCGGCGAATGCCGCCGGCTCCGTACCCGCTCCGCCGCCGCTCACCAGTCCCGCCTCCACCTGCTGATGAATGAGCCCGCGCTCCCAACCCCCCACCGCCAGCACCTCTGCCTGTCCGGCGGAACGTAGAAAGTACAGGATCGCCCGGTCGGCGCCGCACAGATTCCGCGCGTGGCGGCACACCCGCCCTGCCAGGTCGTCCAGGCTCGTCGTCGTGATCAGCGTCTGGCCGATGTCCTCCAGCGAGATCAGCGCCCCGGTCCGCTGCTGCAATACCCGGTTGGCCGCCTCCAACTCCGCCAGTTTCCGCGCGAACGCCGCGTTGGCCTCCGCCAGCGCCTGTTCCTCGGCGGTGAACAGGTGGTAGACCCGCTGGAGTTGGTCCGTCTCGAGTTCCAGCAGGTCGTCCAGCGGCAGATACCTCAGCGCCGCCAGCCGCAGGATGTACTCCTCCAACGACAACAGGCTGGGCTGCCCGAAGCACTCGGGACTGCCCCCCTCCGCCCGGAACACGTCGAACGCCGCCACCTCGCCGTGACGGCCCGTCTGGTGGCACTCGGCGCATCCCGTGGCCCGGCAGAAACCTCCCCCTGGGCCTTGTTCCGTGGACAGTCCCCCAGTGGGCTCTGCGTACTCCCGCTCCAACAGCTCCGCCAGCGCCGGGGACCGCTGACGGAACCTGGCCAGTTGATCCGCGCTGGGCGGCGCAGGCTGCTTGCAGTGCGGGCACAGCGTCGCCATGCGCTGCACCGTCACCACCCAGGCCAGGCCCCCGAGTTCCTTCTGCGACGCCCCCATGTCGAGCAGGTGCCTGGCCACTTCCCCGCCCCGGAAGACCGTGTCCAGTTGCGAGAGCACCCGCAACCCGTTGCGGGCCGCCTCCAACACCGCTGGCAGCGTCTCCGGCGAGAGCCGGTCCACCACCAGCAGCCCCGGCCAGCCGCCGATTGCGGACGTGACCTGCCCGGCGTAGGTCAGGGGTGGCTCGACCAGCGCGAACCTGACCCGCCGCCGCAGTTCGCGGGGGACGTGGATGCCCTTTTCGTCCTCGGTGACGATGACGGCGTGCAGCGCCGGGCGGGCCGCCAGGACCTCACGCATCAGGATGCGAAAGATGGCCGCCCGCCCGCTGGGCAGGAAGCGCTCGCTGGCGGCTGCCGCAGAAGCCGGGCGCGCATCCAGCCCCGCCACCAGCGTCAGCCCCGGCCCATCGCCCGCCATCTGCGCGACCAGCCCCCCCAATTGGGGCAGATGAAAAAAGTCCTCTAACTTGAGCATCAATACACCGTATGTAGAAACGACCTCACCTTCGGAAATAACGTGTCCACCAGCAGCCGCCAGGCCGGCGAGACCCCCACGTCGGGATAGGCCTGGCGCAACTCATCCACCGTCCGGTACCCCAACACCAGCGGGGTGAACTGCAATGGCGGGAAGCGGATGTCCTCCCAGCCCGTGAACCCCAGGTCGGCCACCTCCGCCAGTTGCCCATCCCTGAAGCGCAGCGCCAGCGTCTGCCGGTACAGGCTCAGCCGCACCTCCCGCGTCAAGCCGGCGAACTCCGACTGGGCGATCCGGCGCTCCAGCACCGGCCTCAGTGCGCGCAATAGTGCTGCCACGTCCGGGACGTGGATCTGCCAGGCATAGGTGCCCATATCGTATGCGCCCAGCGAGCGTGCCAGGCGCATCAACGTGCAGTGGGCGGGCAGGTTGAGCCGGAGGCCGGGCCTGCCCCGCTCCACGGCCAGTGTCTTCAGGTGATCGAGCACCTCCAGCGCTGCCTCGAACCCCAGCCGCGAGACCTCGCTCACGGCCAACTCATCCCCAAAGTGGTGCTCGGGCAGCCGCATGCTCCCTACCACCTGCCCGTCCGCGTCCTGGACCAGCCAGTTCTGGCTTTCCATCTCCGTGCCGTCTGTGTGAGCCAGCAGATACTGCCAGGTGGCCTCGTCGCGCGCGGTGTGGATCGCCAGGTCCTGCACCGCCTCGTCGTAGAAGCGCATCAACGCCGGCAGGTCGTCCAGCGTGGCCTGGCGGAACGTGAACGGCCGGTCGGGTGGGGTGGGCACGTCGCGGAATTCGAGCCGCAGCCCCCCTTCCAGCGGCAGCGCGTACTCGTACCCGAACTGGCGGTAGAAATATGGGATGCCCTGGATGTGCGAGAGCAGACAGTCCCGCTCCCGCAGCCTACGCTTGAAATAGTCCACCTGCACGCGGATGAGGCCCCGCTGCCGGTGCGTCTCCAGCGTCCCCACGATGCCCATCTCGCCGGCCGGGATCTCGACCCCTTCGTAGCGCCAGGTCCAGGGGAGCAGGCACAGCGACGAGACGATCTGGCCACTGTGCTCGTACTCGACGAAGGGCAGGTCCGGCCCTCGCGTGTGCGGGTGATGGAGCAACAGGTTGCGCGTCATGGTGGCGACCCCCGGCCCGTGGATAGCGCCGTTGAACTCCGCCACGCGCTCGACGTCGCGCTCGCCGGCCGGCGTGCGCAGCACCAGCCCATCCTTCAGGGGTTGCCGGTAAGGTTTCTCTGTGGAGTCTAGCATGATGGTACCTCGGTTGTGTGATGGTCGGTGTTTCCCTGCAATACTCACCCTCACCCCTGCCCCTCTCCCTGAGAGGGAGAGGGGAATCCGCTCCCTCTCCCCTCCGGGGAGAGGGCCGGGCTGAGGGGCGCTCCCCCTCCCCCCCAGCCCCTCTCCCTGAGAGGGAGAGGGGAATCCGCTCCCTCTCCCCCTCGGGGAGGAGGTTGGGGTGGGGGGCACTCACCCTCACCCCTGCCCCTCTCCCTGGGAGGGAGAGGGGAATCTGCTCCCTCTCCCCCTCGGGGAGAGGGTTGGGGTGAGGGGCGTGTCCCCCGCTTACATCCTCCCCTCCAGAATAACGCCCCCTCGCCCCGCCCCTTCCCGCCGGTCCGGCCCGGCCGGTTTTTCCACTTTCTGCTCTTCCGGCTTCGCCAGCGCTAACAGCCCCTCCACGTCCTCCATCAGCAGCCCAAATCGCTCACCCTGGTCCAGCACTGCCTGCGCCAACCCCTGGCTCACCTGCGCCTTCAACTGCTGCGGAGACCGGAACTCCGTCCACGCCACCCCGGGCTGCCGCAGCACCGTCTGGGCCGCCGGGCTATGGAGCACCTGCTTGCAGTAGGCCAGCACCGGCTTGCCTGCGCCCACGACTTCCTGCCACTCCAGGCCCATGGGCGCTGCAAAGTCGGCCCCCAGCACCACCAGCAACAGGTCGCAGTGCTCGACGAACGCCTGTGCCTCCAGCGGTTCCTCCCCCGCCCTGGGCGTATGCTTGATCTCCCATCCCACCGCGACGGGCAATCCCGCCACCGCCTGGCCCACCGCCTCCCGCTCGGCCGCCAGGTCCGGGCTGCTGCTCACAAATAGCCGAATCCCCCCACCCATCTCGTCCCTACCCCCAACTGACAAGGGCGCGCCCCACTCTGGCACGCCCCTTCACCACGTGTTTCGTGTTCCGTGTTCCGTCTCCCGCACGGCAGGCAACACGGAACACGCACCACGCCTCACGTTTCACGTCCGACGCCTTACGCATTACGAATTACGAATTACGCCTTACTGCTGTCCCGCCTGCTTGCGCCCCGTCACGACCAGATACCTGTCCCCGATCTCCACGCCGCTGAACTCGACGAACTCCCCCGCCTGCTCCAGGTAGCCTCCCAGTTGCCTCAGCACCAAATCGAGCGCCGGATTCAGCACGGGTCCCGGTACCGGCAGGTACACCCCGGCCGCCATCGCTCTCACCCGGGGCTTGATCTTCCCATCCACCACCTGGAAGCCGGTCGCCACGCTCAGGTCGAAGGGGCTTGGCTTGACCACCGTCGTCGCCGCCCGTGCTTCCCCGTCCACGAACCACACCTGGGTATCGCGGAGGAAAAAGTCAGGTTGCTGGCCCACGGCCGCCAGGAACTGGTTCACCTCGTTCTCGGTCAGTTCCAGCCGGAACTCATCACCGGCAGCCGCCCAGGCTGCCGCCACCTTGTCCCCCACCAGCCGGGCGTCGGGCTCGAACACCTGCTCGACCCGGTACAAGCCACCGGGCTCCAGCGTGATGCGTTCTCCCATCACCAGCGCCACGGTTTCGCCGTTGATCTCGACTTCCGCCTGGCCCTCCTCCAGGTCAATCTGCGTCGTGCCGTCTGCGGCCACCTGCACCCCGAAGCGGGCCCCTCGCACCACCGTCGAAGCCGTCGGCGTGTCCACCTGGAAACTCGACGATGGATCCACGAAGCGCACCGCCCGCACCGCCATGTTCCCCAGCCACATTTTGAGCACGACCTGGGTGGCGTTGCCTCCCTGCCGTTTGGAGACGTGGGCGATGCTGATCTCGGTCTCCTCCTCCAGGTCCACCGTGGAGACGTCGAAGAACACCAGCCGGGCGCTCGACCCGCTGCCGGTCCGCATCCGGTAGTCGTGCCACAGCAACTGGTTCACGTGTGCCGGCTCCCATTGGGGATTTTCCTCGTGCCGGGCTTGCACGACCCCCTTCAGCGCTGTCACCGTGGCCGCGTCGGCGAAGACGACCAACCCCAACAGCCACGAACCGATGCATAGGACCAGGGGGATGCCGACCAACAAGGTGAGGATCGTCCGGCGCCGCGTGCGGAAGAGCGGGGAACGCTTCAGCCGTGCACCGAGTGCCCCGACGCGTGCGCCCAGAGAATTGCCCGCCCTCTGCTGCTTGCTTTCCGGAGCCATAGTCACCTCCCGACCAAATGGGATGGCGTCAGAATGTGTACCAACGTTTGATCTCATTATAACCTGTGGCAACGCGTTGTCAAGAACTCCACTCGTGGTCCTGTCCCCTGCCTCCCGCCCCTTGTCCCCTTGTCTCCTTGTCCCCCTGTCTCTCCCGCTCCTCCGCTTGCCCTGTTGCCTTTCGCCGCCCCTGTGATACAATACGACGTGCGGCACCGGTCACGGGCCGCCGGAGGTCCTCATGCGTCTCAACAACCCGCGCTCCAAACGCTGGCCGCTCACCCGGCGGCAGCGCCGCCTCGTCCAGGCGCTGCTCGTGGGGCTGGCTGTAGCCGCCCTCGTCTCCCTGGCCCTGTGGGCCGGCCTGTTCACCTCCCTGCGCTGGGCCCTGGCGGACTATCTCTACGAGACCACAGGAGACCCGGGACAGGACATCGTCATCGTCGCCATAGACGAAAAGAGCCAGCAGCGGCTGGGGGACTGGCCCTGGCCCTTTGCCCCCTACGTCCAGTTGCTGGACCGGCTCACGGGTGCCCGGGCCGTCGGCTTCGACGTGCTGTTGCCCGACCCCGGCCCCCAGGACAATCCCGACCTGTCTGCCCTCGTCGAGGCCACCCGCCGGTCAGGCAACGTCGTCCTGCCGCTGGCCACGCTCAAACTGGCCTACCCCGAGCCGCCGCGCCGGCTGTACCTGGCCGGCTGGCCCATCCGCCCCTTTCCTGCCCTGCTGGAGGCAGCCGCTGGCGCTGGATCGGTGGAGGTCGCCCCCGATGCGGATGGGACCCTTCGCCGGGTGCCTCTCCTCGTGGATGCTGGCGCGGGCCAGACCTGGGAGGCCTTTAGCCTGCAAGTTCTGCGGCTGTACCTGGGCCTGGGCGACGCTCCCGCCTCCCTGGTGGACCAGCGCGTCGTCGTCGGCAGCCAGGCCGAGATCCAATACGAGGTCTCCACCGATGCCAATGGCGCCATGTTCGTCAACTTCGTCGGCGCCACGGGCACTTTCTCCTCCACCACCACCTGCCATTCCTTCGTGGACGTGATCGAGGGGCGCGTGCCGGCCGCCGCCTTCGAGGACAAGATCGTATTGGTCGGCATGATGAACTCGCTCAACGAGATGGATCTGCACCGCACCCCCGTTTCGCCCGCCCGCATGTCGGGCATCGAGTTCCAGGCCAACGCGATTCATACCTTGCTCCACCACCGGCCGCTCGTCCCGCAAAGCCCGGTCTCCACCACGGTGACGGTCCTGCTGCTGGCGCTCGCGTCGGCGGCGGTGTTGTCGCAATTGGAGGCCCTGCCCGGCGCGCTCTTCACCCTGGCCCTGGCCGTGGGCTACTTTGTCTTCACCGGCCTCCAGTTCGACGCCGGCCGCCTGCCCAGCGTGCTGTTCCCCTACGCCACCATCTTCGTCACCTACGCGGCGGTCACTACCGCCCGCTTTGCCGGCGAGCGCGGCGAGCGCCAGCGCGTGACCGACGTCTTCGGGCGCTTCGTCTCAGCCGAGATACGAGACACCATCGTGGAGGCGGCTCTCGACGACCCCGACCTGATCCAGCCGGGTGGCCGCCAGATGGAGATCAGCGTCCTCTTTGCCGACATCCGGGGCTTTACCACCATCGCCGAGAACCTGCCCCCGTCCGAGGTGGTGGAGGTTTTGAACCGCTACCTGGACAGCATGGAGGAAGAGGTCTTTAAGCAGCGCGGCACGCTCGACAAGTACACCGGGGATGGCATGATGGTCATCTTTGGCGCGCCGCTCGAGCAGCCCGACCACGCCGAACGGGCCGTGCGGGCGGCCTTGGGGATGCAGCAGGCCGCCGCCGAGGTCAGCCGCCAGCGCGGCGACGCGCAATGCACGATCGCCTATGGCATCGGTATCACCACCGGCCTGGCCGTGGTGGGCCACATCGGCTCCCAGCGCCGGCTGGACTATACCGCCATCGGCGACACCGTGAACCTGGCCGCCCGGCTCGAGGGCATCGCCCCGCCCGGCACCATCCTCGTCAACCGGGCCACCTACGAGGCGGTCGAGGACGTGGTAGTGGTCGAGGAACTGCCGCCGGTGACCGTGAAGGGCAAAGCGCACCCCGTCACCGTCTACAAGGTGACCGGCCTGCGTGAAGCCCCGTCTCCCGCTCCAGTTTCCGCCGATGGTTCCGCACGTGAGCCTCAACCTGCGGAATGAGACAGGTTGGCGCCGGAATCGTGTGGGGCCAGGAAGGGCGGCAGGGGGTGAGAACACGGATGCGCAGGATTCACGGATTCGGGTGCGTGGAGGCAATCGGCTATGCGGGGTAGCGGGTCGCTTATGGGCCGCGCCGCCGTAGAACAGGCGGCGCTGGGATGGCGCATCAACCCAGCACCGGCGCTTCAGGCCGGTGCGGCAATCCGCGGTGCGCCTCGGATGTGACGGTAGCGTAACGGTCATGGCTCCTCAAGAGGTCGAACACTGCATAGGGTACCTGACCCCGCCGCCCCGATTCGCTGGTCGGGGCGGGTTGTTCGTCCAGGCTGCAAAAAGGGGGCCGCGAGTATTGACTTCCGTGCAAACTTGTGCTATACTGGAGGCGCGCTGCAATGAAAACAGCGTCACGGCCCCGGCCAGCCCGAGGCAGTGACCAGGACGGTGTGCGGATGGGCGAGAACTGAGCAGCACTTGGCCGGTCCGAGAGAGAGGAGAACTTGCAGGAAGACACGACCGAACTGCTTGAGCGCTTGCGGCGGCTCCTGGCGCAGGACACGACGCTCGCCGCCCGGCTGGCCGCGCTGATCGGGTCCACCGTTATCACGGGCGACGGCAACGTGGTCGGGGACCACAACGTGGTCAGCGTGGTCAAGTTGTCGGATGGTGACTATACCCTCCATGCGGAGCAACTCCATGTCACCCTCTCTCCCGACCAACTGCGTGCCCTGCTCGTGTCCGCCTACACTCCACCGCCGCTGCCCGACCCCGAGATCGTCCCCGACCCCGGCCCGCTGCCGCCGGGCTCCCACATGCGCTTCCCGCGCAACGCACTGTTCACAGGGCGGGTGGGGCCGCTCCAGGCGTTGGCGCGGGCGCTGCTGGAGGGAGACGGGCGCTCGGCGCTGGTGACGCAGGCGCTGGCCGGGATGGGGGGCGTAGGGAAGACGCAGTTGGCGGTGGAGTTCGCCTACCGCTATGGCCGGTTCTTCCACGGCGTGCACTGGGTCAACGCGGGCGAGCCGGAAGCGATCGGGGCGGAGGTGGCGGCGTGCGGCGAGGCGATGGGCCTGCCCGACTGGCCGGAGAAGCAGCCGGAGCAGGTGGCGCGAACGTTGGGCGAGTGGCAGCGGGGCGGGCCACGGCTGGTGGTGCTGGACAACCTGGAGCAGGTGGGCGCGGCGCGGGAGTGGCTGGCCCGGCTCAGTGGGGGAGCGGTGCGTGTGTTGGTCACCGCCCGGCGGACGGACTGGCCGGGTTTCCTGGGCCTGCGGCCGTTGCGGTTGGAGAGTTTCACGCCGGAGGAGAGCCGGGCCTTTCTGCGCCAGCACTTGCCGGATGGACGGGCCACGGAGGCCGGCCTGCAGGCGCTGGCGGAGCGGCTGTACCACCTGCCGCTGGCGCTGGAGCTGGCGGGACGCTACCTGGGCGGCCACGGGCGGCTTTCAGTGGAGGCATACCTGGGGCGGCTGGAGAGCATGTGGGAGCACCCCTCGATGGCAGGCTGGCGGGAGGAGTTGAGGAACCCGACGGAGCACGACCTGCGGCTGGCGGAGACGTTTGCGGTGAGTTGGGAGCGGGTGGAGGGCGAGACGGCGCGGCGGGTGTTTCTGCTGGCGGGCTACTGTGCGCCCAACCAGCCGATCCCGTGCAAGGCGTTGGAGGAGGCGGCGGGCATTGACCGGGAGGCCTGCGACGGGGCGCTGGGGGTGCTGACGGGGCTGGGCCTGCTGGAGATGGGGGATCCCGAGGCGGGTCCCACGATCCACCCGCTGCTGGCCGAGTATGGGCGCGCGATCGTGCCATCTGCTCCTGAGGGGGAGGGGGTTCTCGGTGCGCTGGCTGACGCGCTGGCAAGGCTGGCCCGCGCGGCCAACGCCCAAATGGATCAGACGGGCAGCCCATCTCACTTCGTGCCCCTGCTGCCTCACGTTCGTCTGGTGGCCGAGAGGGCGGAGGAAGAAGGATTGGAAGACGCTGCCAGTCTGTGGGGCAACCTGGGCTACTACCTGCGGAGGGTGGCCGACTACGCCGGTGCGCGGGCGGCGTTCGAGCGGGCGCTGGCGATCGACGAGCGGGCCTTCGGCCCCGACCATCCCGAAGTCGCCACCTGTGTCAACAACCTGGGGAGTGTGCTGCACGCCCTGGGGGAGCTGGCGGGGGCGCGGGCGGCGTACGAGCGGGCGCTGGCGATCGACGAGCGGGCCTTCGGCCCCGACCATCCCAACGTCGCCATCCGGGTCAACAACCTGGGGAGTGTGCTGAAGGACCTGGGGGACCTGGCGGGGGCGCGGGCGGCGTACGAGCGGGCGCTGGCGATTATCGAGCGCGTCCTGGGGGCAGACCACCCGAAGGTGGCAACGTTAGTCAACAACCTGGGGAGTGTGCTGCATGCCCTGGGGGACCTGGCGGGGGCGCGGGCGGCGTTCGAGCGGGCGCTGGCGATCGACGAGCGGGCCTTCGGCCCCGACCATCCCAACGTCGCCATCCGGGTCAACAACCTGGGGCTGGTGCTGAAGGACCTGGGGGATCTGGCGGGGGCACGGGCGGCGTACGAGCGGGCGCTGGCGATCGACGAGCGGGCCTTCGGCCCCGACCATCCCAACGTCGCCACCGACGTCAACAACCTGGGGCGGGTGCTGCAGGACCTGGGGGATCTGGCGGGGGCGCGGGCGGCGTACGAGCGAGCGCTGTGCATCTTCGAGCGCGTGCTGGGGCCGGACCATCCGAATGTGGCGACGTTAGTCAACAACCTGGGGGGTGTGCTGCAGGCCCTGGGGGACCTGGCAGGAGCGCGGGCGGCGTGCGAGCGGGCGCTGCGCATCTTCGAAAAGTCCCTGCCGCCAGAGCACCCCAACATCAGACGCGTGCGCGGCAATCTGGAGGGCCTGGACCGCGCAGCGCGCGGACGAAAGTGAAGCCTGTGGATATCGGCCTTAACGCAACGGCGCAAAGACGCAAGGACGTAAAGCCCCCCCTATCCGTCCATCCTGCCAATCCCTGTTCTCCCCCTCTCCTTGTCCCCTTGTCTCCTTGTCTCCCTGCCTCCCTGCCTCCTAATCCGTCAATCCCGCCCATCCGTGTTCTCCCCCTCTCCTTGTCTCCTTGTCTCCTTGTCTCCCCCTCTCCCCCTCTCCCCCTCTCCCCCTCACCCTCCCCCAAGCTCCCTCCTCCATCTCCGCCAACTCCCTGAACGCCCCCGCGCACTCCCCCAGCAGCGCCGCCGGCTCAGGCGCTTCCGACGTCCGGCGGAACCACTCCCCCAAGTCCTCCCAGCGCTCCCCGATGCGCCGGAACTCCTCGGCGCTTTCCTCCAGCCGCGCGTCTCCCATGACCCCGGCCGCCTCGCGCAGGAAGCGGCTGAACATAGTGCGGAATATCCCGCCGCCCGACCCGCCCACCGGGCTGATGAAGATGTACGTGTTGAATAGCGCCCAGCGTAGCGCGTCCGCGTCCATCCCCTCCGCCCACTTGGGCACTCTCTGGGCCGCCTTGCGTATGCCCGGCACACCGAAATTGCGGATCGGCGGCTCCAGCATGCCCCGTGCCTGTTCGGCGATCGCCTGCCGCACCTCGGCCACCGTTGGCGGCCGCTGCCCCGCGAAATCGAACGTGTACCACGTATGCCGGGGCGGGAAGGGCTGGTGGGTCGAGCCGCGCGCCTTCTCCAGGTCCTCCATCGAGACCGCGTGTACCCCGTCCCGGTCCGCCACCAGTGTCTCCCGCGCCTGGGCGTCGCACCCGCACACCACCACCACGTGGCCGCCAAAGTGGTACTCTACGTCGCCGAAATCAAAATACGGCAGGTACCCCATGTCGCAGTGGACCATCACCGGCTGGCCGCCCTGCAGCATCTGCAGCATGGCCTGCTCCGCCTTGCGCGCGCTGGCCGTGGTGTGCGCCTCGATCTTGACCCCCGTGCGCCGGCCCGCCAGTGGCTCGAACTCGCCCCGTGCGTTGGCGCGCCCGCCGATGAACGGCGCCATCCCCTGCTGGTGCCAGTATATGAAGCCCACTCCCCCGCCCACCCCCAGCAACATCTCCTCGCTCACGTCGTGGCCATTGTAGCCGTACACGTGCCGCATTGACCCGGTCACACAATGCTGCGTCTCCAACGCCCGAAACCCCGCCAAAGGCTGCACCGTCATTCCCCTCCACCATCCACTCCCGTGTTCCGTGTTTCGTGTTCCGTGCCACGCACCACGCACCACGCAACACGGATTACGCATTACGGATTACGCATTACGCATTACGGATTCCGCATCTGAAACCTGTGTCCCTCCCCATACTTTTTCCCCATCACTACCTCCACTTCCCCGCTGCTCATCCCGTACACGATGGACCATTGCGTGCTCGGTTGGGCCACTCCCTTCAGGATCTCCATGGCCTGCTGGGGGGTGGTCCGCCCCTGCGCCTCCGCCAGCCGTTCGTAGATGCGGGCGTAGCGCGGGCATTGGCTCTGCGGATTGTCACCCACCGCCGAGCGCAGGAAATTGGTCGCCAGGTGCCACGGCTCCTCGTTGGGGATGACCACCATCTCCCCCTCGTAGAACTCTACCAGCACCGCGCGCCCCGCCGAGTCGGCGATCAGGTAGTGGAGGGGGGGGCCACCCTCCATATCCACGTTGTAGCGCTGTAAGACGCTCACCGCCTCGTCCACGTTGGCGGCGTGGTCGAGTATCTCGCGGATGACCTGCAACGAGCCGATCGTCTCTTTGCTCGGGTCGCGCGGCATCTGGCTGGCCGGCACGGCCGCCATACCCACCGCCAGCCCGCGCTCGTTCATGCCGTCGAATGGCATGAACGGCGCGTTCAAGAGGGATACGCGCCTGGTCAGGGGGAGGCCCAGCAGCCCACGTGCCTGGGCCGGCGAGGCAAAGCCCAGGTAGGCAAAATCCACCATTGAGACCGAGGCGTACCCGTCCGGCGGATCGGTGAACAGCAATATGGCCGGGCTGTACTCCCAGTCGAAGCCGCGCCCGTAGAACATATTCTCCTCGTCGCCCAGCGCCGTGAATAGCGCACAGGCCCACGCTGGCCGTTCACCTGCCCCGTCATGGTGCGGCCCAGCCGCACCCAACAGCCGCGCCACCACCTGGGAAGAAGACGCCGCCCCCTCGTATGCGCCCACGTAGCGCATGGTATAGAGCGGATGCTCGTCCACCTGCCTCAGGCTGGCCAGGGTGGCCACCGCTGGAGCGAGCCACGCCGCCAGTGCCAGCAGTGCGATCGCGCACAGCGCGATGACAGAGTTTCGGATCCAACGCTTCCTGTTGGTCATCGTGCGCCTCCGATGATTGTGCGGGGCACCCCGCCGGCCGGTTAGCGCGCCCCCATATCCGTCGTACACAACTCGAATTCACGCAGGTCGTGCGTGCAGAACGTCTGAATCTCGTCGCCGTGTTCCTGCACCAGTTTCCTGATCTGTGCCCAGTGACGCCTGGGCATCCTGAACCCCGTCGTCACCAAGGTCTCCATGAGCCTGCCACTGGGGTGCGTATAGGGTTGCACAGGGTCAACCTGGCGATAGTATCCGTAAGCGTCGCCGCAATGCAACAGCCAGCGCTCGCCCATGCGCAAGGCAACTGCGCAGTGCCCGCGCGTGTGCCCGGTGAATGGGACCATGATGAACTCGGCCTCTCCGATCCGCACCGATGGCGTGCAGTCCAGCCCGAACCACTGATCGCCCTGGAGCGTGTGGGGCTGCCATTGGGGGCCGTGGGCGCGGTGCTCCGGCCGGTAGGCGTACCACTCCATAAGCGAGCGTGGGTGCAGGCAGGCCTCGATCTCGTTGGCGAAGACGTGGACCGTCGCAGCCGGGAAATCGGGCAATCCCCCGGCGTGGTCCAGGTGCATGTGCGTGATCAAGATGTGCTTGACGTCTGCCGGGGCGTGGCCCAGCCTTTCGACTTGCCTGATGGCGGTCTCGTTCAGGTCACGTGGGCAACCGATGAGGGACATGAACTGCCGCACGGCAGGCGATGGGCCGGTGTAATCGCGCATGCCCCACCCGGTATCCACGAGCGCGAGCCCAGCGCCTGTGTCCACCAGCAGACAGTGTATGACGCCATGTCCCTGCTTGAAGAATCCCCCCGTGCCGTCGTCGAGGGGGAAGCCATACGCGTGCATCGTCCCGCAGTTGAGATGGTAGATTTTCACAAGAGGCTCCCGTCAGGTTCCAGATTGTGCTCACAGTATAGTGCAACGATGAAAACACGGATGCGGCCGGTGAGTACACCGGTAGGATTAACGGATAGGACTGCCGGTCTCCAGACTGCGCCCACAGTATAGTGCAACCCCGCCAGTCAGTCAACACCCTGCCGCGCCCCGCTCCCTGCTCCCTGATCACTAATCCCTGCTCCCTGATCCCTCCTCCCAATCCACTTGCCTTCCCCCCCATCTCATGCTACACTTGACCCTAACCCACGCCACAGGAGGGGACACCCACCATGCCATCACTTCCGACCCGGCTGACCGACATCCGCAGCCTGTTCCAGGCCCTGGAATGGGACAAACTCTCGCTGCAGGTCGAACAAGAGGCCCACGCCCGCCTGGCCATCGTCGGCCCGGTCAACTCGGGCAAGTCCACCCTGTTCAACCTGCTCAAGGGCCGCAAGGTCTCGGCCGTCAAGGCCGTGCCAGGTACGACCAAGGGGCTCGTCACGGAGGAGGTCGGCCCCTTTACGCTGGTGGACACGCCCGGTTTCGGGGAAGTGGGGGGCGTGGATCGGGCCAACTTTGCCCGCGCCGCTGCCGAGCAGGCCGACCTGGTGGTGCTGGTGTTGGATGGCGCGGCCGGGTTGCACCAGTCCGATTACGACCTGTACGAATCGCTGCGCGCGGCCCGTGTGCCGCTCGTCGTCGCCTTGAACAAGATTGACCTGATCAAGCGCGACCTCTCCGAAGTGCTCGACGACGTCGAGCGCAAACTGGGCACGACCGTCATCCCCATTTCCGCCAGGAGCGGCGCCGGGGTGGGCGACCGGCTCATGCCGGCCATCGTCGAGTCTCATCCCTGGATCGCCATTACGCTGGGGCGCGCTCTGCCCGCCTATCGCCACCAACTGAGCCGCCGCCTCGTCTCCAGTGCGGCCGTGCTCAATGCCGTCATCGCCGCCGAGCCCATTCCCATGCTCGACATCCCCCTGCTCCTGGCCTCGCAGGTGCGCCTGGTGTTGCGCATCGCTGCCATCTACGGCGAGTCCCTCAGCGTGCGCCACGCCCGCGAGTTGCTGACCACCATGGCCGGCAGCGTCGGCTTGCGCTACCTGGCCGCCCAGTTGGCGAAACTCCTGCCAGGGCCGGGGTGGCTGATCGCGGCTGGCGTCACCGGCCTCGGCACGTGGGCCATGGGCCAGGTGGCCGTACTCTACTTTGAGGGCGGCAAGCAGCTCACCCCTCGCCAGTTGCGTGAGCGCTACAAGCGCCTGATGCGCCGTCCCAGGGCCGCGCCTGAAGGAGAGGTGGCAGTCGCTGGCCAGGACGTAGGATAAGCGGCTCTGTCTCTCAAACTGGCCCGCCCACCCATGGGCGCCCAACGTTACCCAACCGTAACAGACCTGTAACCCCCTAGCCCTCCGGTTAGGATACAATAGGGCACGTAGGCCACGGAGGCTGCGGGCCGTCGGGCCCGCAAGCCCCATGCACTCTGGACCAAGCCGTAAGACGGTTGCGCGGGGGAGTGGAAATGCGCTGGGATTTCATAACCTGGTTACACGAGCACAGATCAGAGATCGAAGCAAGTGGGCTGGCAGTAGTCCAAGACTTGCCAGCCTACGTCGCCCGTCCAGCAGATGAACGCCTCTCCTGCTGGAGTTCTCTCGTGGATGTCCTGCTGATGGACCAGGCCAGGCCTCCTGTGGAGGAGGTCCGGCAATGGGCGGCTCGAGAGATGCAAGAGCGTGGAGCCACCCCCTCTGAGCTACTCACCATCACCGAAGCCCTTTCCCGCACGATTTACGACCTGGTGCCGCCCAAGGTAGACGCTGCGCGGATCAACGGCTGTGCCAACGCCCTGAGCTCGGCTCTGGCCCACTATTTTGCCGAGCGGGTCGAACGGCTGGCCGTCGAGAAGTCTCAGTTAGAGGCCCTCTACGAGATCGCCCGCGAACTGGCCGCCAGCCTGGACCTGAGCCGCATGTTGCATCGGACCCTGACTGAAGTCGTGTCGGCGATCTCGGCGGAGATGGGAGCGATCTTCCTGGTGGATCGCGAGACCAGGGAGGTCATACCGGAGACGGTCATCAACTGGGACGGTGGGGACATCGCGGCCGCCACCCTGCCTTCAGCCTGGCAGATGGGACAGGCCGAACCGCTGCTCGTGTTGAATGACCTGCCGGCGGAACAGTCCGAGGCCTGGGTGCAGCCGCTGCTGGCCCCAAGTATGCGCTCCCTGATGGCCGCTCCCCTGGTCGCCAACGGGGAGTTCATCGGCCTCTTGGCCCTCGCCTCCTGTCGCCGGGGCGCTTTTGACCCCAACTGCGTCCGCCTCTTTCGGGCCATCCTCAGCCAGATTGCCACGTCCATCGGCAACGCGGAAGTATACCGCCTCATCACGGAACAGGCGCAGGAACTGGGGCGTTTGCTCCGCCACCAGCAGGAGGAAAGCACCAAGAGCCAGGCCATCCTCACCTCCATCGGCGACGGTGTCATCGTCAACAACGCGGAGGGGTGGACTATCCTGGTCAATCCGGCCGCGGAGCGCATCTTGGACAAATCGGCCGAAGAATTGGGCGGTCAGGACTATCAAGCCCTCTTCTCCGTCTTCAACACCGAGGGCCGGCAGGAGGCCATCGCGGCCATGGAAGTGCTGCTGAATGCGCCTCCCTCAGACTTGCCCAAGGCCTTTAAGATGACCCTGGAGTTTGAGAGACGGATTGTCTATGCCCACCTGTCCCCTGTCCTGACCCAGCGAGGCGATTTTCTGGGCGTGGTGACCATCCTGCGCGACGTCACCAAGGAAGTAGAGGCAGACCGGACCAAGAGCGAGTTCGTGTCCACCGTCTCCCACGAACTCCGTACCCCCATGACCGCCATCAAGGGCTATGCCGATCTCCTCCACGCCGGGGCGGTGGGTCCCATCAACGAAGAGCAGGAACGCTTCCTGTCCATCATCCAGCACAACGCCGACCGGCTCACGGCGTTGATCAACGATCTGCTCGACATCTCGCGGGTGGAGACCGGTCGGGCTCGCTTCGACCCCCGGCCGGTACAGGTCGGTGACGTGATTGCCGACGTCGTCAATGCGCTGGCGGGCCAGGCCAAGGCCAAGCAGCAAAAACTCACCTACGAGGTCGTCGGCGGGTTGCCCGACCTGATGGGCGACCGGGACCGGCTGAACCAGGTGCTCACGAACCTGGTGGGCAACGCCATCCGCTATACGCCCAAGGGCGGCGAGATCGAGGTGCGGGCCTACCCGGTCGAAGGGGCGGTGCGTGTGGACGTGCGGGACACGGGCATCGGCATCTCTTCTGACGACCTGGGGTGCATCTTTGAGCGCTTCTACCGGGCCAGTCATCCCATGGTCCAGGAGGCCAGTGGAAGTGGCCTGGGCCTGGCCATTGCCAAGATGTTCGTGGAGATGCACGGCGGCCGTGTGTGGGTCGAAAGTGAAGAAGGGAAGGGCAGTACCTTCACCATCCTTCTGCCTCTGCCCGTCCACAAGGAGCAAGAGAGCCTCCGGCTGCCACCGCGCCTGATCGCCCGCACCCGCACGGTCCTGGTCGTCGAAGACGAGCCGGACATTGCCAAACTCATCAAAATACAACTGGAGAACGGTGGGTATCAGGTCTGCTCGCTGGGGAATGGACCGGCCGTCGTCCCCTGGGTCGAGGACAAGAAGCCCGATCTCATCATGCTGGACCTGCTGCTCCCAGATATGAGCGGGTTGGATATCCTGCGCGCCCTCAAGAGCAACCTGGTCACTGCCGACATCCCCGTCATCGTGATGACCATCGTGCCCGACGATGGGGTCGCCTGGAACCTGGGCATCGTGGACTATCTGACCAAGCCTATGTCTACGGAGGGCCTGCTGCGCAGCGTCGAGAAGGCGCTGACCTGGCAGGGCCGCGTCCTCATCGTAGACGACGACGAGGATACGGTCGGCTTGCTCTCGGCCGCCATGCGCCAGATTGGCTTCACTCCTCTGGTCGCGGCCAACGGCTACGAAGCGTTGGCCATGACCCGTCGCCATCGCCCCGATCTCATCATCCTGGACCTGCGCCTGCCGGGGATGGATGGATACGAAGCGGTGACCCATCTGAAGCGCGATGGGGTCACCCAGACCATCCCCATCATCGCCATTTCCGCTCACGCTGTGAACGTGGACCAGGAGCGCAAGCGCCTCGTCGCCCTGGGGGCGGCCAGTTTCCTGCCCAAGCCCTTCTCCATCGGCGAACTACTCGACGAAATCGAGTCCGCCCTCAAGCCCGCCCCCCGGCCCACCCCCTCATAGCAGGAGCCATTCTCCGAAAAGAGTACACCCATGCGCACCATCCGCTTCATCCTCGTCGGCCTGGGGAACCTGGGCCGGCGGCTGTGCGAAATCCTGCCCGCCAAGGAGCCGCTCCTGGCCCAGCGCTACGGGCTTTCTCTGCGCCTGGTCGGCGCCGCCGATAGCCGCGGCGCCGCCTACGACCCGGCCGGGCTGAACCTGGCGGAGGTGGTGCGACTCAAGCGTGCGGGAGGCTCCATCGCCGATTACCCCGGCGAGGGGCGGCCGGGCTGGCCGGCCCCGGCCCTGGTGGCCACCGCCGAGGCCGACCTCCTGCTGGAAGCCTCCCCGGTCAACCTGAAGCAGGGGGCCGAGCCTGGGTTGACCTGCATCCGCACTGCCCTGCAGCGCGGGATGCACGTCGTGACGCCCAACAAGGGGCCGTTGGTGCTGGCCTACCGGGAGTTACACGACCTGGCAGCAGCGCACGGTGTCCAATTGCGTTTCGATGGGACGGTCGCCGGCGGCCTGCCGGCCATCTACGTCGGCCAGCGCGACCTGCGGGGCGCAGTCGTGCACCGCCTGGAAGCGGTGCCCAACCTGTGCACCGGCTACGTGATGGACCTGCTGGCCGATGGAGTGGTGTGGGAGGAAGCCTTGTCCAGTGCCCGCCGGGAAGGAGTGCTCGAAGGGGACGGCTCGTGGGACCTGGAGGGGTGGGACGCGGCGGCCAAACTGGTCATCCTGGCCAACAGCGTGCTCGAGTACCCGGCCCGGCTGGAAGACGTGGCCTTGACCGGCATCGTGGGGTTGGGGGCAGACGAATTGCGGTCGGCGCGGGAACGGGGCAGCCGGTACCGCTTGCTGGCGCGGGCAGAGCGGCGCGCCGATGAGACCCCCGGAGTACGCTCCGTCTACGACCTTTCGGTGGCTCCCGTGCCGTTGCCGCCGGACCACCCGCTGGGGCGCCTGGGCCAGAAGCAGATGGGGGTGGTCTTTAGCACCGACATCTACGGCACGCTCACCGCGATCATAGACGAACCAGACCCCATCCCCTCTGCCGCCACGATGTTGCGGGACCTGTTGGACATCTACGTTGGCCGGTGAGCGGCCGGATAGATTGCCAATCTATCTTCCGACAGATGACAAACGGCCGGTTTAGTGGTACAATGGCTGCAAACTGAGAAAGGAGTCGAACGATGAGCGAAATGCAGTTCCCCCCAGAACGGTCCCCCCGCCCATTTGGCGAGATTCCCGGGCTGTGGACCAAGGTCTTGCAGATGACGGAAGGATTCTTCGCCCAGGAGGCCCCCCGGGCCAGCGGCTCTAACACGCTGCTCAGCATCCTGATCCTGGCCGTGGTCAGCATGATCCTGTCCGGGATCTCTACGCTGACCTGGAGAGGTACCCAGATGGCGTTCCTCCCACCGGAGTACAGGCAGGCGTTCGGTGCAGGTGCAGGGTCGGGCCCGATCCTGTGCTCCCTGTGTGGCGGGATATTCGGTACCTTCGTCGGGTTCTACCTGGCCAGCGGCCTGGTCTACCTGGGGGCACGCGTCTTCGGCGGCAATGGAGATTTTGGCACCCAGACCTACTTGCAGTCGCTGCTCGCCGTGCCCACCGGTATCGTCTCCGGGCTGCTCAGCCTGATCCCTTGTGTGGGTCCGCTGCTCGCCCTCGTGGTGGCCATCTTTGCCATCATCCTCAACGTGCGGGCCATCAAGGTGGCCCATAACCTGACGACGGGCCGGGCGGTGGCCGCCGTGCTCGTGCCGGCCATCCTCGTGGCGCTGCTCCTGGCGTGCCTGCTCGTGGTGGTCCTGGTTGCGCTGGGCCCTGTGATCAACAACGTCTTCCAGAACATCGTGACCAACGTCCAGTAAAGGAGATTCCTCGTCGCTGGCGCTCCTCGGAATGACAGAAAGCGATGAGGCCGCCCGTGATGGGCGGCCTCATCATTATGCCGTGTTGTTGCTAGTTCTGCGAAGCGGGGACTTCTGCCTCCGCCACGGCGGGCGCTGGCTTGCGGCTCTGCAGCCAGTCGCGCGCCCACAGCCAGATGGCGCCCAGGCCGAACAGTATCGCGGCCGCCGTCGCCAGCCAGCCCAGCACCGGGATGGCGGTGATGATGACAAAGACCACCACCCCCGCCAGCATCGGCCACCAGCGGTGCCTCGCCGCCGGGGACCTGAACAGCCGGAAGATCAGTTGCCCCAGCAGCAGGCTGACGACGATGCGAGTGACGTAAGCCCAGGTGATGCTAAAGGCGAACGCCGTTACGCTCATGACGATGCCACCCAGCGCGACGAACCGCCCTGCCAGCCCGCCCAGTGTCACGATGCCGAAGGCAATCGCCAGGAAGATCGTGGCGATCAAGAGGGCCACCATCACCACGAGGAAGGCGGCGAAGGCGACGACCCCCCAGCCCAGACTTGGCCACGGCCGAGTCTCCACGACGCGGGCGATCTTGCGCGTCCAGCCCGGCACCACCCACATCATGAATGCCCCAATCAGGAGCAGGGTGATCAGGTAGCGCACTCTGCCCAGGAGCCATCGTGCCGCCAACATCGCGGGCGTTGGGACTTTGACCTCCACGTGCGGCCCGGCCTGTGGCCTGACTTCGGGGACGTACTGGGTAAAGGCCACCTCACCACCGACGACGCCACCTGGGACCGTGATGGGGGCGTTTGCGGTGTACTTGAGGTTGCCGCCGATGTGAGCCCCCTCGTCAATCGTCAGCCCAACAGGGGCGGAAGGGACGGCCGGGAGGTTGGGGAAGAAGAACGTCGGCGGCATCCCGCCCTGAGACTCGGCTCCCCCCACGTTGACGTCCGCATTGCCTCCGATGGCGCCGGCGATCTTGACTGCACCCCCGGCCAGCGTAACATCCTGCGTCACGGCGCCGGCGAGCAGCGCCTGGTAGCCACCGAAGACCAGGTCGCCACCGACGCTGGCCCCGCTCTTTTCGTCCAGGCTGAATCCGGCGGAGACGAGGTCGTCCACGATCTGGCCGCCGACGGTCAACGTATACCCGGCGATGCGGGCGTCGTCTCCCACCGTGCCGTTGATGATGATGCTTTGACCGGCGGCGATCAGGTCACCTTCGACGGTGCCGTTGATCTCGATGGTGCTGCCGGCCACGACCAGGTCGCCCTTGACGGTGCCATCCAGCGTGAACCGGTTGGCGGCGACGTAGAGGTCGTCGTCAATCACCTCGCCGGCCTTGATGACGACGGTATCCCCACCGCGGCCCTCAAAGGCCTGTACGCTGGGGGCCACGAGTAAGGCGGCCAGCAGGGCTATGCCCGTGATGGCCAACAATCTACGACCGTACGCATTGAACTTGTTCATGGTTACCGCTCCTTTCTTGATTTGCAAGTTGAAATACACTACGCGCCAGGGCGCGCCAGGTTGCGCGAAACCCTCCGCTATATCCTCACCCTTTTCAAGCGCAGGCTGTTCGTGACCACCGTCACGCTGCTGAAGGCCATGGCAAAGGCCGCCAGCACCGGGTGGAGTTGGCGCAGCATCTCCGGCATCCACGCAAGCGGGGCGAGCGCTCCGGCGGCCACCGGAATGAGAATGACGTTGTAGAAAAAGGCCCAGAACAGGTTCTGCTTGATCGTGCGCATGGTGGCCCGGCTGAGCGCCAGCGCCTGCGGCACTGCCTGCAGGTCCCCTCTCATCAGGGTCACGTCGGCCGTCTCCATTGCCACGTCGGTGCCGGTGCCCAGCGCGATGCCCACGTCCGCCTGCGCCAGCGCCGGGGCGTCGTTGATGCCGTCGCCGACCATGGCGACCAGGCGACCGTCTGCCTGCAGCGCCTTGACCTGTGCGGCCTTGTCGGCCGGCAGCACCTCGGCCACGACCCGGTCAATCCCTACCTGGGCGGCGATAGTCTCAGCCGTGCGGCGGTTGTCGCCGGTGAGCATGACCACTTCCAGCCCCAGCCGGTGCAGTTGGTCCACTGCCCTGGCCGAACTCTCCTTCAGCGTGTCGGCCACCCCCAGGATGCCCGCGGCCTGGCCGTCCGCCGCCACCACCATGGCCGTCTTCGCCTCGGCCTGCAGCCGCTGCATCCCGGCCGCCAGGTCGCCCAGTCCCACGCCTTCCTGCTCCACCCATTCAGGTTTCCCGACCAGCACCGTCTGCCCGTCCACCCGCGCGCGGATGCCCTTGCCGGGGACCGCCTCAAAGTCCTGCGGGTCGGCCAGCGCCAGTCCCCGCGCCTTCGCTTCGGCCACGATGGCCTGCCCCAGCGGGTGTTCGGAGCCCCGCTCGGCCGAGGCGGCCAGGTACAGTAGCCAGTGTTCAGGAGATTCCTCGCTTCGCTCGGAATGACGGTCCTCTCGCTCGGAATGACGGTCGTCTGAGTCCTGATCCCTGGTCACTACGTCCGTAACGGTAGGACGTCCCACGGTCAGTGTGCCCGTCTTGTCCAGCACGATGGTCTGCAGCCGGTGGGCGGTCTCCAGCGCCGCGCTGTTCTTGAACAGGACGCCCATCTCGGCCCCTTTCCCGGTGCCGACCATGATGGCGGTGGGGGTCGCCAGCCCCAGCGCACAGGGGCAGGCGATGACCAGCACCGCTACCAGGCGGATCATGGCCGGGGTGAACGCGCCGCCGACCGCCCACCAGACGGCAAACGTGACCAGGGCAATCAGCATCACGGCCGGGACGAAGACTCCGGCCACCTGATCGGCCAGTCGCTGGATGGGGGCCTTGCTCCCCTGGGCTTCCTGCACCAGCCGGATGATCTGGGCCAGCGCAGTTTCTGCGCCGACCCGCGTCGCCTCGAACTTGAGCAGCCCCTGCTTGTTGATCGTCGCACCGATGATGTCGTCGGCAGGTTTCTTGTCCACCGGCAGCGGTTCGCCGGTCAGCATGCTCTCGTCCACGGCGGAATGCCCCTCGACCACGACCCCGTCCACCGGGATGCGCTCGCCGGGCCGCACGACGACCAGGTCGCCGACCCGCACCTGCTCGACCGGCACGTCCACCTCCACGCCGTCCCGCACCACGCGGGCGGTCTTGGGACGTAGCCCCATCAGCCGGCGGATGGCTTCGCCGGTCTGGCCCTTGGCACGCGCCTCCAGCAGTTTCCCCAATTTGATGAGAGTGATGATGACGGCCGAAGTCTCAAAGTAGACGTGCTGGCCCATGGCCGGGAAGAGGAGCAGCACCAGGCTGTAGACGTACGCGACGGTAGACCCCATTGCCACCAGGACGTCCATGTTGGCGGTACGGTTGCGCAGGGCGTGGTAAGAGCCGACGTAATAGTCCCAGCCGGTATAGAACTGGACCGGGGTCGCCAGCGCCAGGAACAGCCAGTTGACCCAGGCAGCGTGGGCCCAGTGGCCCAGAACCCCCAGGTCGCGGGCCATGCTGAACAGGAATAGCGGCAGGGCGAAGACGACGCCCACCCAGAACTTGCGGGTCTGGTCGGCGATCTCCGCCTGGCGGGCCTGGGCCTCGACGTCCTCCAGTTGCTCCTGGGTCGCGGCCTGTACCACGCCGTAGCCGGCCTCCTCGACCGCGCGGACCATCGCCGCCACGGAAGCCACCCCCGGAATGTACTCCACGGTCGCCCGCTCGCTGGCAAAGTTGACGTTGGCCTGGACCACGCCGGGCACCTTGTTCAGCGCCCGCTCGACCGTGGCGGCGCAGTTGGTACACGTCATCCCGGTGATGGGCAGTTCGACCCGCGCGGTCATCACGCCATATCCGGCATCCTCTACCCGCTTCACCAGGTCGGCGGGCTTGACCAGCAGCGGGTCGAAGGAGACGGTGGCCTGCTCGGTGGCAAAGTTCACCGCCGCGTCAGACACCCCCTCCGCCTTCTTGAGACTGCGCTCCACGGTCAACACGCAGTTGGCGCAGTGTATGCCCGTAATGGGCAGGGTGACACGTTGTTCGCCCATCGCTACTCCGATCTACGCCCTACCCTCCCGCAGGTTATTGTCTGCGACGCTTGACAAACCTCAGCACGGCTTGGTACGTCTTCCCAATGTCCAAAAACCGGCCCATCCTGCGGGAGGGTAAGCAGTTACGCTGGAGAATAGTTGATCTCTGCCAGCAACGACTTGATGCTGTCCCAGGTGGCTGGCGCTTCCCACTCGACGGTGACCTCCTTAGTCTGAACGTCACCCTTCACGCTCTTGACACCTTGCAACTCTCCCAGTTCGCGCTGGATCGTCATCACGCAGTGCTGGCAATTGATGTTCGGAACCTGAAACGTCTTGGTAGTCATTGGCTAGACCTCCTCAATTTTTACGATGTTCATCATCATTATTATAGCACAGGAATCGTGAATGTCAATACCTTGAGCGTTAGAGTTGCATTAGTGTCGGGACTAGGAGAGAGGTCCTATTGGTACTTGGCAGCGATTTGTGTTACAATCAGCGTATTCAAGGCTCGCAGCCCCCGTCCCGGGGGCGTCAACCAACGTATTCAAAGCTCGCAGCCCCCGTCTCGGGGGCGTCAACCAACGTATTCAAAGCTCGCAGCCCCCGTCTCGGGGGCGTCAACCAACGTATTCAAAGCTCGCAGCC